>OLNH01000462.1_pt1 | contig 34861 bp, 31 predicted proteins | sample 1643101 | NCBI WGS metagenome assembly OLNH01 (sample SAMEA3136758, study PRJEB25190) | human gut metagenome | biome: human gut; feature: human-associated habitat; material: faeces | place: Austria | collected 2013 | reverse complement strand
GTTTTCATTTTATTGACATTTCTCTATTTAACTGGACCTAAATATATACTAGCATCAGAGTTCAGAGCCGAGATACAGGAAAATATTGATAACACTATGAACAGTAAAGACCCAGAGATACAGAAACGCTTCAAGAAATACTTTGGAAACAGAACGCCTACACCAGAAGAATATATTTACACAATTACAAAAAAAGTGAAAATTTAGGTTTTCTTCCTGCTTCCTGCGGTGCAGATCAGCAGGAAGAACTTACCTTTTAAAAAAGTTGTGGTGCATTTTAAAAAATATCTTGAAAAACATTTTAATTGCCCTTACCATTGCTTTATCAAGCTTGATACCGATTGAAATGTAGGAGGTCATAACTTGGTTATTGAGGAATTTAAAGATATTAAAATTGCATATATGCGCAGAACCGGTAAGTATGGTGCAGAAAACAAGCAACTAATGGAAAAGTTAAAAGAATATTTAAAAAGTAATGATTTATTCAAAGATAATACAACGATACTAGGTATAGCTTTGGACAATCCTTTATCAACGCCAGAAAATGAACAGCGATATGACGTGGGAATGATTATCACTGGCAAGGATATTCATTGTGATTTACCTATTCGTAATATTGATAGTGGGCATTACGCTATATTTGAGGTTCCACACGCAGAAAATGATGTGGCAAATTTTTGGAAGAATATTGACATATTAACTTCCGATTTGCCAGTTGACTATACGAAACCGATAATTGAGCGATATGCTTTCTCGAAAATCTCATTACATTTGTGTGAATTTTGTATTCCGTTAAAATAAAAGGTGGTGTTGCCGTGGAAAAGCAATCATGGATATTATGTCCTATTTGCAATAGTAAGACACGAGTTAAAGTGCGAAAAGATACAGAATTGATAAATTTCCCTTTATTCTGTCCAAAATGCAAGCATGAAACTTTAATCAATACAAATCGTGGAATAGTAAAAATTATTAAAGAGCCAGACGCTAAGACGCAGAGCCGATAGTTTGTAAGAATTATTCTTACAGATTATTGGCTTTTTTTCATTAAATCCTGCTTCCTGCAAAGCAGATCGGCAGGATAATTTGTAAGAGGAAAAAGAAAACGAGAAGCCTATTTGCTTCCCGTCCCCTTATATTTCATGATACCGTCGATTGTTCCTTGAATGATTTTGAGTTCTTCATCTGTCAGCTCATCGAGCGATACGTCTATCTGCCTGCGGATTGTAGATTTTTTTGCTTTCTCCTGCGGATAGAAATATTCGTCAACAGAGATATGGAACATGGTCACTAAATCATGAAATAGCTGAAAGCTGGGGTGTTTCCCTATATTCTCAATGTCTGCGATATGACGTTCTCCGTAAAAGACCTTATCGCCTAAATCATTACGGGAAAGCCCAGCTTTCTCTCTCGCTTTTCTGATTGCCAGTCCCAGCGGACGGAAATCAAAGCTGTGCGTATCTTTCTTTTTCCTCATTTTCAATCACCTGTCATGAGTTTATACTTCATGACACATGATTAGAATGTGTTAAAAACGCATATATTATGCGTTAATAATTCATATCAATATTACCTTGACGGTAAATAAAAAAAACCGTTCTAAGGTAATATCTTTTTCCATGTCTTTCAATCTGATTAGGACGGTTTTGGATATCCAGAGCTGTCTTTTTCTTTTGCACTCACGGGACAACTTTGGGTAAGGGGGTTGTGCCATGATTGCGTATCAGCAAATACGCCAGTATTCACAACTGAATAACCGCCTTACAATGGTTATCCAGTCAACACGCCCTGAACATGAGTTAAAAATTCATATCACTTACATTAAAAAAAACAGTCTATTGGTACATTCGTATTCTAATAGACTGTTTTTATTATATCCGAGATTTGCAAATTCTTTTTTGTAAATCTTGGTAGCTGGACACCTCCTTGGGTAGTTGGGGTGCGGAAAGGGGGAAATGGACTTCCGTTCATTTCTACTTCGCACAGAAAGGAGGTGAAACAGTGGAAACATCTTCTTTCAGACAAGCCGTTGAAGCACAGTTCGATTGCCTTTCAAAGAAAGTCATCAAGCGAGCTGTGATGAAAGGCTACCGTGATATGAAGCGACGTGAAAAGCGTGAGTGTTCATTTTCTGATTTGCCAGATTATCAGCAGGAACGCTTTGGCGAGTGTGATAAGTACGAAAGCGACTACACCGTGTTTAACGTGCTGGGAATTGAAGTATGGATTGAAAATGACAAGTTGAGTGAAGCTCTTAAAGCTCTGACCGAGAAGAAGCGAAATATTATTCTGTTGTCCTACTTCATGGATATGGCAGACGGAGAAATCAGCCGTTTTATCAATATCCCTCGTTCAAACGTCCAGTATCACAGAACAAAGACGCTTGAAACATTGAGGAAATACATGGAGGAACACGAATGAAGAAACATGAACGCTTACCTTTTGAGGTTATCATATCAGCGACAGAGGGCGACCCAGAAGCCATTGCCACAGTGATGAACTTCTACGACGGGTATATCTCAAAGCTCTGTTTGCGAAAGCTCTATGATGAACACGGAAATGTGTGTATGGTAGTGGACGCAGATTTGAAAAACAGAGTACAGACAGCTTTTCTGGACATGATACTCAATTTTGAAATCGCAGTAATCTAATACATACAGGCGGGCGTGGTTTTCTCCCCTTTCCAACCACACCGCTTGTCATTCTATAAAAGTCAATAGTCCTGCTGTTGGCTTTTACAGGCTGACAAGCCGTTGCCGTTCTTTGACAACTGAATAAAGCAGACAGATACGTTTGTGATACAGCGAGCCACGGGGACTGTACGCCATGACCTTTCCAAAAGAGAGCGAGCGACCCACGCAGTGATCCGAGAGCGACCTTTGGAAAAGTCGCCCCGCCATGACCTGTATTCACAGGATAATGATACGTCCCAGAGGTGGTTTTGCTCATAGGAATGAGATTGGTTGAGATACCAGCGGAGCTTTTCCAGAGCCGTCTGTCTGCTTCCCAAAATACAGGAAAGGGGGTGTTGCAAAATAAGTGATACTGATATGCTTATTTTGCTGATATATGAACAAGACAAAAGAGCGAAAAACCAGCCAGCCGATTACTGTTGATATAGAGGGGCTTTCTGCTATGCTCTCATGCGGTCATGCTACGGCAAGGAAAATCGGTGAGCAGGCAGAAGCAAAAATTGTCATAGGTCGCAGGGTTCTTTACTCCGTGGAAAGGGTTAAAAAATATCTGCTTTACCTTGCAGAATAGTACAGTCTTCTATTTATGTTCTTGCGGAAATATGGTATAATTATTTATAGGCAAACCACGCTGTGAGAACATGAAAAGAGGGCTACAAGAAAGGAATGGTTCTCATGGCAGTTAGCAGAAAAGACCCGAAAGGGAGAAAATTAAGAGAGGGCGAAAGCTGGCGTAATGACGGCAGATACAGTTATCGTTTTACAGATATAAGGACAGGAAAACGTCGTACAATCTACGCACAGGATTTACCAGAGCTTAGAGAGAAAGAAAAAAAGATTGCAAAGGATATGGACGATAACATTCTGACAGACAGTGCAATCAAGAAAATGACGTTAAACACCTTGTTCGAGCGATACATGGCGACCCGTGAACTGAAAGAGCCTACACGAGTGAATTACATTCGTGTATGGAATAATCGGGTGAAAGATGAAATCGGCAACATTAAAGTTGTCCAGATGTTACCCTCTCACATTAAAGCCTACTATTCAAAATTGTCCAAAGCTGGATATGCTCATTCTACTATCAAGTATATTAACAACATGATTTTTCCTGCGTTGGAAATGGCGGTTGATGATGATATTATCCGTAAAAATCCAGCAAAAGGTTCTATCAGTGATTATGGCAGACCAGCAGAGGAACGTGTGGCGTTGACAATCTCACAACAGGAAAAGCTCATTGATTTTGTGAAGCAGAGCAATGTCTACAATACCTATTATCCTATGCTTACGATTATGATAGGTACAGGGTTAAGGTGTGGAGAGCTGATCGGTCTTACATGGAAAGACGTGGACACGAGAGCAAGACGCTTGAATGTAGACCACCAGCTTATTTACAAGAATTATGGAGACGGATGTCGCTTCCATATTTCTACTCCAAAGACGGACTCTGGTATTCGTGTGATACCTATGACGCAGGAAGTACAGAAAGCATTTGAAGAACAGAGGAAAATCAACTTCATGCTGGCGAAAGATAAGTCTTTTGAGGTGGACGGATATTCTGGATTTGTTTTCACTGCTAAATCCGGCAGACCGCTTATGCCTTATGGTGTAAACAGTGTATTGTATAACATTGTAGACGCTTATAACAAAGCGGAAGTCCAAAAAGCAAAGAAAGAACACAGGAAAGCAGAACTGCTTCCAAAGGTTTCCGCTCATGTTATGCGACACACAGCCTGCACAAGAATGGCAGAGTGCCGTATGGACATTAAGGTATTACAGTACATCATGGGACACGCTCATTTTGATGTGACTATGGAAGTGTATAACCACTTGGGCGACAGGGCAAGGATTGAAAACGAGATAGCAAAGCTGGATAGTATGGCAGTGAACTTCTGACACCAGAAAAGAAAAAATTGGTGTCAAATTGGTGTCAAACCTAAGAAAAATGACAATTTCAAGAGTGGAAAATGCTTGCAAACCATTGATTTTACAGGGTTTGCAAAAAAATATTAAAAAAATTAGCACTCACATCTTGACAGTGCTAAAAGAGAGGACTATAATATAGTTAGAAATTAGGAAAGAGAAAAAACCTAGTTTCTCATATAACATTGCATCTTCAACAATGCTAATATGATCTAAGTGTCAAACAACAGAAAGGGGTAATGACTTATGATGATGCCTAGTATTTTTGGAGAAAATTTATTTGATGATTGGATGGATTCTGTTGAAGAAGAATTTTTTGGAAGAAAAAATCCACTATATGGTAAACATGCAAAGAATATGATGAAAACAGATGTGCGTGAAACAGATGGCACATACGAAGTAGATATTGATTTACCTGGTTTTAAAAAAGAAGATATTTCAGTTTCATTTGAAAATGGATATTTAACAGTATCTACAAATAAAACTCTTGATCGAGATGATAAAGATAAAGACGGTAAATATATTCGTCAAGAAAGATATGCAGGAAGCATGTCAAGAAGCTTTTTTATCGGAAAGAATATTCCTAAAGAAGATATTAAAGCTAAATATGAAGATGGTGTATTGAGATTATCAGTACCTAAAAAAGATATCAAAGTTATCGAAAACAATACTATTAGTATTGAATAATAGATTAGGGATTGCTTAGGCAATCTCTTTTTTTATACTTATTATAGGAATAAAATTATCTGAAAGGAAGCTTGTATGTTAGAGAATTTAAAAACTGAAAAAAGGAATCTTGATTCAATGAATTTAGATGAACTTTTGATTTTTGAAATCATTGATTTAATGAATAAAGAAGATTTAAATGTAATAGCGACAGTAAAAAAAGAATTACATGCAATTAAAAAAGTAATTGAGCAATGTGTTCAATCAATAAAAAATGGAGGACGAATTATTTATGTAGGAGCTGGAACAAGTGGTCGAATTGGAATCCTTGATGCTATTGAATGTCCACCAACTTTTGGAATAGAACCAAATGTTGTAATAGGAATTTTAGCAGGTGGTAATGATTCAATGTTTGCAAAAGAAGAAGCAGAAGATAGTTATGAACTTGGTCAAAAAAATATGAAAGAATTAAAAATTCTTAAAGAAGATATAGTAATAGGACTTGCAGCTAGTGGTAGAACGCCATTTGTAATTGGAGCATTGGATTATGCAAATAACGTGCAAGCTACTGCAGCTTGTATTACTTGTAATAAAAACACAGAAATTGCAAAACATGTTAGTTATCCAATTGAAATTGATAACGGTCCAGAAATATTAACTGGTTCGACTAGATTAAAAGCTGGAACATCACAAAAAATGGTCTGTAACATGATTTCTACTGCAACTATTATTCAACTAGGTAAAGTGTATGAAAATTTAATGGTTGATGTTGATGTAAGTAATGAAAAATTGTATCAGCGATGGCTTTCGATTGTAAAAACTGCTACAAATTGTAGCGAAGAAACAGCAATTAAGTTTTATGAAAAATCTCATCATAATGCTAAAGCGGCAATTTGTATGATCAAACTAGGATATTCTTATAAAGAAGCTATTGTAGAATTGGAAAAAAATGATGGTTTTGTAAAAAGAGTGTTGAATAAAATTTAATTTAATGTAAAGGGGCTGTAACGAATAAAGATTTTTAATCTTTAGACGTTACAGCCCCTTTATCTATGATTAAGTATTTTAAAAATGCTTTTAAAGCATTAATTTCATTGAAAAAAAGTATTAGAAAATAAAGTATATAATTTTTAAAATGATAATGAATTAAAATTAAAAGGGGTGATTATTTGAAAACAATTAATAAAAATTTAGAAACGAATAAAAATTATTTGTTTTCAAATCAAAATTTAAAAGCAATGATTTTACCATTATTTACCGAACAATTACTGATAATGTTGGTAGGATTAGCAGATACTTTTGTTGTTAGTTATGTAGGAGAAGCAGCAGTGTCAGGAGTTTCTTTAGTAAATTCCTTTAATACAATTTTCATTTTTTTATTTACGGCTTTAGCATCTGGTGGAGCGGTTGTTGTAAGTCAGTATATTGGACGGAAAGAATATAAATCTGCTTGTCAAGGAATTAGTCAATTGTTGATGATTTCAACTTTGTTTTCAGTAATAGTGTCAGTTATTATTCTTCCTTTTGGAAAACCATTATTACAATTAATGTTTGGAAAAGTTGAAACAAAGGTAATGGATGCATGTATTACTTATCTACAAATTTCGGTTTATTCATATCCTTTTTTAGCAATTTACAATGCCGGAGCAGCACTGTATCGAAGTATTGGAAAAACAGATACAACAATGTATATTTCGATAATTTCTAATATTATTAATGTAATTGGAAACTTAATTGGAGTATTTGTATTTAATGCAGGGGTTGCTGGAGTTGCTTATCCATCGTTAATTGCACGATTGTTTTTGGCAGTTGTGATTACTTTTTTATGCTTTAAAGAACATCATAAAATTCGTTATTATAAAAAATATATTTTAAAATGGGATCATAAGATGTTAAGTAAAATATTAACAATTGCTATTCCAAATGGAATCGAAAGCGGAATATTTCAATTTGTAAAAGTAGCATTAAGTAGTGTTGTTGCGTTATTTGGAACATATCAGATTGCAGCTAATGGAATTGCCCAAAGTATTTGGAGCGTAGCAGCATTAGTTAGCGTTTCACTAGGACCGGTTTATATTACAGTAATTGGTCAGTGTATGGGATTACAAGATACAAAACAGGCAACATATTATTTTAAAAAGCTTACTTTAATTACTATTGCAATGTCATTGATTTGGAATGTATTGATTTTTATGTTAACACCACTTATTGTAAATGCATTTGCAATAAGTGATAAAACAAAAGAATTAGTAATTTTACTAGTATTGATTCATAATATTTTTTGTATTTTTGCTTTTCCGTTTGCTGATCCATTAGGTAAAGGTTTAAGGGCATGTGGAGATGTAAAATTCACTACAATTATTTCATTAGTAACAACTATAGGAGTACGTTTAATGTTATCAGTTATTTTTGGGGTAGTATTAAACTTAGGGGTAATTGGAATTACCTATGCAATGTGTTTTGATTGGACAATTCGAGGAATTATTTTCTGGTTACGTTTTAAATCTGGAACTTGGAAGAAGTTTAAATTGATTTAAAATAATGTTAAATTATGTTTTGTAAAAAACTTTAAATCTTTATTTTTGGAGGTTTAGAGTTTTTTATTTGGATAAAATTTTAATTCATTGACTTAAAATTTTTATTCAAATATGATTATAAGTGAGGAAGATCTTTCTTAGATTAATAAGGAGGAAAATAAAAAATGTATCATGGAAGATTCAAGGGTAGTCACTATGAATGTGGGTATCATTGGGGAGCTTTGTTATATAAAAATAATAAAATCATTGTCAATCAAGATACGTTTATTATCAATGATAAAAGAAAAACTTTTGTAAAAAAATGTATTCCTATATATCAAAAATATTATCCTGAAATTTTAAATGAAATCAAAGGCATTGCTGATGGGCAAAAAACATCTTATGAAGATATGCTTACTTTTTTATTGAGTATGTATTGTTTTGAATTTAATAATAAGTGTACTTGTTTAGCAATCAGTGATGAAAACAATATCGTATTTGGAAGAAATAGTGATTTTTTAGTTGAACTAGAAAAATTATATATGAATTGTTTATATTCACTTGATAATAGCTATGCTTTTAATGCTAATACGACAGCTTTTGTAGAAATGGAAGATGGCGTTAATGAATATGGTTTAGCAGTAGGACTAACTTTTATTTATCCCCAAGATATTATTCCTGGATTTAATGCGGGAATGTTAGTTCGTTATTTATTAGAAAAATGTAAAACAGTAAAAGAAGCAATTAGTTTTTTAAAAGAGGTTCCTATTGCCTCTAATCAAACTATTACTTTAGCTGATTCGATAGGAGATATTGTAGTTGTTGAATGTAATAGTCAAAAAGTTGTCATTATTGATCCTTTAGAAAATGAAAACTTTGTGGTTGCTACTAATAATTTTAATTCATTGCAAATGAAAAAATATTTTCATTATAATATTGATGATTGGAATTCATCTTTAAGAAATCAAGTAGCTAATCAGACGTTAAAAACAAATCATTTATCAAAAAAACTAGTTTTTGAAATATTGTCAGGTAAACATGGCTTTATGTGTCAATATGATCGAAAAAAAGGAGCGGATACAGTTTGGTCAGTTGTTTATGATTTAAAGAATAAAAAAATATATCGAGTTGAAGGGAATCCTTCAAGAAAAAAATATAAAGAAGATAAACGTTTTAAGTTTTTATATTGATAGTTATAAATAAAGTCCGTACGAATATTTATGTACGGGCTTTTAAAATGTAATTGAAAGATAAAAATATTTATTGTAACTATTGATATTACAACTATATTGGAGGAATAAAATGAATGCACAAAAATGTTTAGACATATTACGTGAAATAAAAGATGTGGCCTTTGCAACCGTTGATGCAAATGGGTTACCACAAATTAGAATTATTGATGTCATGATTGTGGAGGATGAAAAACTTTATTTTTGTACAGCAAGAGGAAAAGATTTTTATTTGCAATTAATGAAAAATAATCAAGTTGCAATTACAGGAATGAATAAAGATTATCAAATGATACGATTAAACGGTAAAGCAAAACACCTTAGTGATCATAAAAAATGGATTGATCGTATTTTTAAAGAAAATCCAACGATGAATACAGTTTATCCAAATGATAGTAGATATATACTTGAAGCATTTTGTATTGATAATGGAGAAATTGAATTCTTTGATTTAGGTAAAGAACCAATAGAAAGACAAAGTTTTAGATTGGATAATAGTAAATTAAATGAAAAAGGTTTTATTATTAGTGATACTTGCATAAAATGTGGAAAATGTAAGCGGATTTGTCCACAAAAATGTATTGAAAACCATGTAATAAATCAAAACCATTGTTTACATTGTGGATTATGCTTTGAACAATGTCCAGTTAATGCGATTGAAAGAAGAGGAGGATAAAGATGTTACAGGAGATGTGGTCAATTTTTATTGAAAAACAAGATTTCTTTTTAAATTTATTATGGGAACATTTAAAAATTTCACTACTTGCAATTATTATTGCAATTTTAATTGGGGGATTAGTTGGGGTTTTAATTAGTGAATTTAAAAAAAGTGCCAAACCTACTTTAGGTATCATTAATTTTTTATACACAATTCCCTCAATTTCAATGTTAGGTTTTTTAATTCCTTTTTCAGGAGTAGGAAATGCTACAGCGGTGATTGCACTTACGATTTATGCTTTACTACCAATGGTAAGAAATACGCATACAGGAATAACGAATGTTGATGTAGTTATTTTAGAAGCGGCTAAAGGAATGGGGAGTACCCCATTACAAATCTTATTAAAAATTAAACTTCCGCTAGCAATGCCAATTATATTATCAGGTATTCGTAATATGGTTACGATGACAATCGCTCTTGCAGGGATTGCTTCTTTTATTGGTGCTGGCGGTTTAGGGGTGGCAATTTATCGTGGTATTACAACTAATAATACTGCAATGACAATGGTAGGAAGTTTGTTGATTGCTTTGCTTGCTTTAATCATGGATTTTTTATTAAGTATAATTGAAAAAAGATTATTGAAAAGAAATCAAAAAGCTAAAAGAGTAAATAAAATAATTGCAGTAATCATATTTTTAGTTGCAATAATTATTGTAGGTAGTACGATTTTTCCAATTAAAAAGCAAGATACCCTTAATATTGCAACAAAGCCAATGAGTGAACAATATATTTTAGGAGAAATGTTGGATATTTATATTGAACAAGAAACAGATTTAAATGTTGAATTAACACAAGGAGTAGGTGGTGGAACATCAAATATCCAACCAGCAATGGAAAATAAAGAATTTGATATATATCCTGAATACACAGGAACAGCTTGGAATATGGTATTGAAAAAAGATGGTGTATATACTGAGGATTTATTTACAACTCTTCAAGATGAATATCGAAATTCATTACAAATGGAATGGTTAGGAATGTATGGTTTTAATAATACTTATGGTTTGGCAGTACGTAAGGAAATCGCTGAAAAATATAATCTTAAAACATATTCAGATTTAAAAACTGTTGCTAGCCAACTAGTATTTGGAGCAGAATATGATTTTTATGAACGTGAAGATGGTTATGATGCTTTATGTAATAGTTATGGTTTGTCTTTTAAAGAGACAAGAGATATGGATATTGGATTAAAATATCAAGCAATTAATCAAAAAGAAATTGATGTAATGGTTGTTTTCACTACTGATGGACAGTTAAGTGCATCTGATATAACTGTTTTAAAAGATGATAAAAATTTCTTTCCTTCATATTTATGTGGAAATGTAATTCGTTTAGAAGTTTTAAACAAACATCCAGAATTAAAAGATGTATTTGAAAACATAACAAATATTATTTCAGATGAAGATATGGCAAAAATGAATTATATGGTTGAAACAGAAGGTAAGGAACCTAGAGAAGTAGCTAAGATGTGTTTAAAAAATGCTGGTTTAATAAAATGAGGTGGAGATTATGAATAATGTTATTGAATTCAAAAATATAAAAAAAGCATATGAAGATAAAGTAGTTATTAGTGATTTTAATCTTTCAATTGAAAAAGGTGAATTTGTTACTATAATTGGTTCATCAGGTTGTGGAAAAACAACTATATTAAAAATGATCAATGGACTTATTGAACCAACAAGTGGAGATATATTTATTGATGGTGAAACGATAAAAAATAAAAATCTTATTGAACTTCGTCGTAATATTGGCTATGCAATTCAAGGAAGTGTGTTATTTCCTCATATGACAGTAAAACAAAACATTTCCTATGTACCAAATTTATTAAATAAAAAGAATAAGAAAAAAACCGAGGATGCGGTTTTTAAATGGATGAAGATCGTCGGTCTTGATGAAGAATTAAAAGAACGCTATCCTTTTGAGTTATCAGGAGGACAACAACAACGAGTAGGGATTGCTAGAGCATTAGCTGCATCACCAAATATTCTTTTAATGGATGAACCCTTTGGTGCTGTAGATGAAATAACTAGAAGTCAACTTCAAATTGAATTAAAACAAATTCATCAAAAGACAGGGATTACAATATTATTTGTAACTCATGATATTTATGAAGCATTAAAATTAGGAACAAAAGTATTGGTTATGAATCAAGGAGCCATTCAACAATATGCCGCACCAAAAGAATTATTACATGCCCCAGCAAATGATTTTGTAAAAAAATTAGTTGATAATAAACGAAGAATTTGTTATTTACCAGATGATAAATTAAATGAATGTGAATTTAGTGGTGTAAACTGTGATTTAGAGATTTAATAGTAAATATGATTAGATAGAAATTTAATATGTTTCTATCTTTTTATTTATGGTTTTAGATTAAATAAAGTTTTTGGTTAAAAAATCTTTGAACTTTTGAACTTGATTTTCATTGCCAGATATTTTTATAGCACCCCCAAATCCAATAAGCCATGAATAAAAAGTATTATTAATTAAGTGTTTAATCTGAATTTTATAAGTATCATCGTTTATTTTATATGGCTTAATGTTTTTACCAAATTTATCAATTATATTTGCATATACATAATCTTTAAATTCTAATTCAATTATTTCTATAGAACCCTCACCATACATATATGTCATATTTTTAAGCTTCTCATGAAAACTCGCTAATTCAGTTGGACTAAAATAAACAGAAGAATCTTCAATAATTTCTACATTTTTTATATAATCTAGGCGATATTGGATACAATCATTAGAATTTCTTGCTCCTTGACATAAAAGATAATATTCATTATTAGAAAAAACAGTGTCAATTGGAGCTAATTCAGTAATTTTTCCACTATTTTGTTGTTTCAATGAAGGCTTTTGATAACAAAAACGAATTTTTTTCTTCTTTTGAATAGCTCTTGTAATAACCTCTAATTCTTGATAAAAAACTTGTGGATTTTCATTTTTTACTATATGTAAATCTAATTTTTTATGAAAGTAACCTTGGTAATGTAAGCTAAACATATCTTGTACTCTTTTTCTATAATTTTTTTTAGTTTGCAAAGTAAAAAAATCTGAACTATACACCAAGTCTAAAATAGCTTTTGCTTCAATCATATCTAAACTGCGATTGACAAAATAAAAATATAAATTTCTGCCTTTCTTATAAGATTCAATGATATTATCTTCATAATATTCATTATAAAAAGTAACATATTTTTTAATTGCACGAAAATCTATTTGAAAATCATTTTCAAGCTCATATAATTTTTCTTTAATATCATTAATTGTCATGTGATGTTTTTCATCACTATATTTCATAATAATATCGATAACAGCAATGAATTTAATATACTGATCTTTATCCTTATTTCTTTTTGGCATTTAAATCACCTCTTATTTTTATAATATAAGAATAAAATAATTATTTCAATAATACCTACTTATATAAGTGGGTATCTAATTATCTTATGATATATAATTGAATTATAAAAAGAAAAATGTTAAGGGTTTTAGAATTATATTAATTAAATATTTTTGATATAATAAAAATTTAATTATTATAAAAATTGATACCACTTATTGTAAGCGCTATACTTAAATTATAATAAGAAAGGAGGGGGAAATAATGTATAAATTGAAATTAGATTTTGAATTAGAAAATAACATAGTAGAAAATAATTTAAATATTGCTTTTTCAAGTTTTCTAAAACAATCATTGGAAGAATATGATAATAATTTATATGAAAAGATGTTTGTTGATAAAAACAAACATATTAGAAAATATTGTTATTGTTTAAAAATGAAACCAATAAAACGTGAAAGGGGAAAAACTGTTTTAGAAAATAATAAATTTTCAGTTGAATTAACTAGTCTCGATTTTAATGAATTGATAGCATTTTATAATACATTTTTATCAAAATATAAAGAAAACAAAAAATTCTCATTAAATCAAAATGCAATGAAATTAACAAAAGTTTGGTTATTACCATATAAACCAAATATCAGTGATCACATTATTATTAAAATGCAAAGTCCCTTAGTAGTAAGAAACTATACTGATAATGGCCAAGAATATTTAAGTATTGAAGATGATAATTTTGAAGAAATTCTTAATAAAACTGTAAATCGCTTTTTAAATGATATTTCATTAAAAGATGAACAAGTACAGATCAAGGCGATAAAAGCCAAAAGAACTGTGATGAGTTTATTTAGATTTAAGGCAAATGCAACGTTAGGTGTATTTGAAATTAAAGGTGATCTAAAGGCAATTAGTGCATTATCTTTGTCAGGCATTGGCAGTTATCGTGGTGCAGGTGCTGGGATGTTTAAAATAATTGGATAATTTAATTGAAAGGAGGTTCTTGTGTGGATGATTATATTGAAATCTTAACGGGAGACTTTTTAAAGAATTCAGGGATAGTCGCATTTATTTATTTACTAAAAGAAGATCATGCTAAGGAAAATGACGATTATATTATTGATGGAAATAGACTACAAGTTAAAAAAGAATATTTGAAAAATACTAATCTTACGAATCTTTATTTTCATTGTATGGTTAAACGCTATCAAAATGAAACACCTATACCTAAAGTCATCGAAGAAATTGAAAATATTTTAAGAAGATTAAATTATGAAAATATTGATGAAAAAGATATTCAAGATAGATTATCATTTATTTCTGATAAATTAGATGCAGCTAGTTTTAAAACTGGAATAAATAGTATTAAAGATGAAGTTGAAGGTAGTGATATTTATTTCAGTGTTATTAATAAGAGTTTTAAAAAATCAAAGATAGATGATGAATTGAAGAAAAAATTATTAGAATTGAAAGAATTTCTAACTATTGACATAGTTTTTGAAACACTTTGCTTTAAAAGCATTTGTTATAATATAATTAATAAATTTTGGGAAAAGAGTTTTTTATTAAGAAATAATGCTAAGAAAAACATGAAAGAATGTTATGAAGCTGATTTTGTTAAACCTTTAATGAATTATTTAGAAATTGATACTGATAAAATGAATGATCAATGTATTGATTGTGGCAATTCAATAAATAACAAATTTAGCATACCGATTTCTTTTATGAAAGATTTTGCAGATGATTTAGTAAGAAAAAAATCTGCTTTATTTAATTTTAATATGGATATGAATTTGTGTCCAATTTGTGCATTTTTATATTCATTGGTACCATTAGGTTTTTTAAAATATAATCGTGATTATATTTTTGTAAATCAAAACGGTAGTGTTGAAGAATTGTGTCGAGTAAATGCTTATAATATTGAACATACCAAAGAAAAATTACAGGAAGACTATCAATTGCGTGATAAATATCAAAAGATTTATCAGATGATTGAAGGATATGCATTGGAGACACAAAAATTAACTAATAACAATATTCAAATTATTACTAGAAGTATTAAAGATAATGATCAGGTTAAATATGAATTTGATATATTGGATAATTATTTAATAGAAATCGTTAGGGATCAGTATATTTCAAAAACATTAGAATATTTTAAAAAGAAAAATGTTGTTAAAATAAATGACCAGTATCTTAGTGTGTTTAGAGAAGTTTTAAAAAGGATTTTAAATCGGGTTAATATGTATGATCTAATAAATTTGTTATTAAGACAAAGTATTTATTCAGGAGAATCAAGTTATTTAACTTATTACACAAATCGAATTGTAGAAATTCAATATATAATAAAAGGAGGAAAGAGTATGGGGGAATTATATCATGCTCGAAAAGATGGTTGGGAGTTACGTAATAAATTGGAAAATGTAGATGAAAATTATCGTGGGACAATTTATCAACTTATAAATGCTTTAAAAGTTGATGATCGAAATAAATTTGTAGATATTATACTACGTATTTATACATCAAAAGGATTACCTATTCCATTTTCAATTTCAAGAGTTTTAGAATCAGATTATGGAACAGAAATTGGTTATCAATTTATAACTGGATTAAAAGGAGCTTATGAAAGCTTTGAAGAAAAGGAGAATAAAGACGATGAATAGAAACGGATTGACAATGACAATTATTTTTCAAGCTGAAAGTGCAAATTTTGGTGAAGGAATCGGAAATTTGACAGTTTTAAAAAAATATTCGCGTGGAGATAAAAATCAATATACATATATCTCTAGACAAGCATTAAGATACAACATCATTCAACAATTAGGATATGATAATACGCCTATTTCAAACGAATCTGGTGTTGTTCAGTTTGCAGCTGATGCATCAATTGATAAATATCCTGAAGTCGATCTTTTTGGATATATGAAAACTGTATCTAAAAAAGATAATTCTGCAGGTAAATCATCTACTAGATCGGCAGTAGTACGTTTAAGTAATGCAGTTTCTTTAGAACCATTTAATTCTGATTTGGATTTTTTAACTAATATGGGTCTTGCTAAACGTGAGGGATATGATAACGCAATTGCTCAAAGTGAAATTCATCGTTCTTTATATGCTTATACTATCACTATTGATTTAGACCGTGTTGGTGAAGATGGTGATATTTCATTGTCACCTGATGAAAAAATCAATCGAATTGAAGCGTTACTAAAAACTGTTATGTTTTTATATCGTGATATAAAAGGTAGAAGGGAAAATCTATCACCTTTATTTGTTATTGGTGGCGTATTTAGTAGAAAAAATCCATTTTTCTCAAATGCAATTAATGTAAGTAATGGTAAACTTAATATTAATTCTATTAAATCAGTTTTAAATATGATGCAAGAAGAAAAGGAATTTGTAAAAATTGGATTAGTTAATGGTATTTTCGATAATGAAACTGATATCATTAACGAACTAGATGCCAAAGATGTTGGTGAAGTATTTAATGAAATAATTGATGATATGAAAAAAACTTATGAATAAAGCAATAAGAGTTATTTGTAAACAAGAATTAGTGAATTATAAGAAACCAACATCGTTATTGATCAAAGAAACATATCCTTTACCGCCATATTCTACGGTAATTGGTATGATTCATAAAGCTTGTGATTTTCAAGAATATCATGATATGCAAATAAGTATTCAAGGGAAGATTGGTGCTCATATTTCTGATATGTATACTAGATACGCTTTTAATCAAAATACTAAATATGAAGATGCTAGACATAATATTTGGTTTGATTATGAAAATCAAAAATATGGGATTGTAAAAGGAATAGCGCATACTGAATTAATTAGTCAAGTAGAACTGGTTATTCATATTTTACCTTTGGATGATGAATTTGATTTAATTTATGAAAGTTTAAAAAATCCAAAATATTATTTATCGCTTGGACGACATGAAGATTTGCTAGATATTCAAAAAGTGGAAATAGTGGATTTAAAATACGTAGATGATTTTATAAAGATGAAATGCGAACAGTATGTTCCTTTAAAATATTTGAATGAATTTGGTTTTGGAAACAAATTAAATACTACACAATATAATTTACCAAAAAAATATATTATTAAAAAGAATGGAAAACGTATTTGGCAAGAAAAGGTAGCTGTAAAATTTATAACTGATTCGAGTATTTCTGGTGAAGAAAAACCAATTTTATGTGATAGTGATGATTATACAATATTTTTTGCATAGACTTCAGCCAAACTGAAGTCTATTTTGTTTATTAGGAGGCTATTATGGATAGAAAATATGATATTTATTATGCTAAATCTATCAACGAAAATATATCTATTAAAGAACATACGCAAATGGTATTAAATTCTTATCATGAATTATTAAAACTAAAAAATAAATATTTTAATGATGAATTAAATAAAATGATAGAAACATCAATAAAATACCATGATATTGGAAAAGTAAATACTATTTTTCAAGAAAAAATGCGAAGACATTATAATAGTGATGAAATCCCTCATGGTTATTTAAGTGCACTGACAATTAGATTGAAAGATTTAGATCCGGCTATAAAAGAATTTAAACATTTTAAAACTATAATCAACGCAGTATATTATCATCATCGTCGCAGTATTTATAATGAAAAGGAAATTGAAAATTTTGCTAAGAATCATTTTGAAAAACAACTTGAATATTATTTAGAAAGTCAGTATCCAGGTGTTAGATATGATAATTTAAATCGTATTTATACTAGAGATTTATCTAGTCCAATTACTAAATTAGAAGAATGGATTGAATTTGTAATAGTTAAAGGAATATTGAATCGCTGTGATTGGTCAGCAAGTGGTAATTTAGCTATTGAAATCGAAGCCGAGCAATCAATGAAAGATAATATATTAAAACGTTTTGATCTAAATAGTGTTCAAAAATTTATGATGGAAAACTACAATGAAAATGTAGCTATTGTTGCAAGTACAGGTGCTGGTAAAACAGAAGCAGCATTATTATGGCTTAATGATGAAAAAGGCTTTTTTACTTTACCAATGAAAGTTTCTGCTAACGCTATTTATCAAAGAATTAAAGAACATTATTTATTACCAATTGATAATCAAAATAAAGTTGCAATATTACATGGTGATTGTTATAAGTTGTATGATAATAATGATAATGATTTAGCTAATTATCATAATGCTAGAAATTTGGCTTACCCACTAACTGTTTGTACTATTGATCAAATATTTAAATTTGCTTATAAAGCTTTGGGAACTGAACATCTATTAGCCACTTTAAAATACAGTAAGGTAATAATTGATGAATTACAAGCTTATTCACCTGATATGCTAGCTACGATTATTACAGCTTTGAAGTACATCCATAAAATTGGTGGAAAATTTGCAATTATTACAGCTACATTACCACAATTTATTTTAGATGAATTATCGACATGTAATATCAAGTACAAGAGATTTATTGGAAATATTGATAATCGTCATAAAATAATGATTCATGAAGATGATATGTTAAATGATTTGGATAATATTTTAGAGGATGCTAAAACAAAAAAAGCTTTAGTTATTTGTAATACTGTTAATTCAGCACAAAAATTATACATAAAACTTTTAGAACTTGATAGTAATACAGAAATTCATTTGTTACATAGTAGATATACTAAAAAACATCGACAAATTCTTGAAGATGATGTAATTGAATTTTCAAAAAGTAATAGGACAGGAATATGTATTTCAACCCAAATTGTAGAAGCTAGTTTAGATATTGACTTTGATGTTTTATATACATATCTTTCATCAATTGATAGTCTTATTCAACGAATGGGAAGAGTTTATCGTAAAAGAGAAAATTCTAATCAATTAGTCAATGTTCATATTTATACTTTTAAAGATGGGATTGGTTGTGTCTATGATAAAATAATTTATGAAAGAACATTAGATGTTTTAAAAGATTATCATAATCAAATGTTTTTAGAAGAAGAAAAGATTAAATGCATGGATGAGGTTTATGATCGAAAAGAATTAGAAAAAACAAAATATATGAAAATATATAATGAAAAGATGGAATATTTAAGTAATCTTACTGCTTTGCAAGTTGAAAAAAGTGAGGTGGATAATAAATTTAGAAATATTAATAGTATTTTTATCTTACCTGAACGTTTTTATAATTTAAAAGAAGTTGAAAAGCTAATAGATTGTATTAAAAGTGATGAAAATAAGACTACAAAGAGATATGAATTATTAAATAATTTAATTGATTACTGTATACCATATACAATTTATAAACCATTAAAAAGTAGTGGTTATATTGATATAAAAAGTTGTATTAAAGGAGAATCTATTCATCGAGCACGTTGTAAATATGATTTTGATGATAAAATACATAAAGGTATTGGATTAGTTATTAATGAAATTGATGATAATGAATTAAATGATAAGTATGTTTAAAAGCAGGTGAAAATGATGAAGAAAATATCAGGAACTATGTATGCGTATAGTTATTTATGTTGGCGAAAACTATGGTTTTTTGCTAAAGATATTGTAATGGAACAAGAAAATGAAAATGTTATGATTGGTAAACTAATAGATGAAGAAAGTTATAAACGAGATAAAAAACATATTTATTTAGATGATCTTGTTTGTATTGATATTGTAAGAGATAATGTTATTTGTGAAATAAAGAAAAGCTCATCGAAGCTAGAAATGGCAGAGCAACAATTAAAATATTATTTATATTTATTAAATAAAAAAGGAATAGAATGTAAAGGAGAGCTATTGATTCCCAAAGAAAACCGTAAAGAGATGATAGTACTTAATGAAAATGATAAAATAATGATAGAAAATAGATTAAAAGATATTAATGAGCTATGCAATAAAGTTACTCCACCAGAAGTTATTAATAGTAAAATATGCAAAAAATGTGCATATTATGAGTTGTGTTATATTTAATAATGGAGCAATCATATTATATTTTTACAAGTGGAGAACTTCATCGAAAAGATGATTCATTAGTATTAATAAACGAAAAAGGTAAAAAAGATATTCCAATTGAAAGAGTATACGATTTATACATATTTTCTACAGTAAGTATTAATTCTACTTTGCTATCATTTTTATCACAAAAAGGTATTTGTCTGCATTTTTACAATTATTATGATTTCTATATTGGTTCTTTTTATCCTAAAGAAACATTAGTGTCAGGTAGTTTATTAGTAAAACAAGTTGAAAAATATCAAGAATATGAATCAAGGTTATTAATAGCTCAGCAAATTATAGAAGCTGCATCATATAATATTTTAAGAAATTTAAAATATTATAATTCTAGAGACAAAGATTTAAAACAGTATATTATGCAAATAGAAGAACTTAGAAAAGAAATACATTCTACTAGAAATATTTCATCATTAATGGGTGTAGAAGGAAATATACGTAAAGTATATTATGAATCATGGAAAATAATAATCGATCAAGATATTGATTTTGAAAAAAGAGTTAAACGACCACCTGATAATCTTGTTAATACACTTATTTCTTTTATGAATACTGTTATATATACAAAAACATTATCAGAAATATATAGAACGCAATTAAATCCAACTATTAGTTATTTACATGAACCCTCAGATAAACGTTTTTCCCTTTGTTTAGATCTATCTGAAGTATTTAAACCATTAATTGTAGATAGAACTATATTTTCATTATTAAATAAAAATATGATAACAGAAAATGATTTTTATACTGATGATGGTGGCTATTATCGAATGAAAGATTCAACTATAAAAGTTGTTGTTAGTGCATTAGAAAATACCCTAACAAGAAGCATTAAACATAAAGATTTAAATAGAAGTGTTTCTTATAAACACTTAATAAGGTTAGAAGCATATAAGTTAATTAAACATATTATTGATGAAAAAGTGTACGAAGGGTTTAAAATATGGTGGTAATATGTATTTGATTGTTATATATGATATAAAACAAGAAGAAAATTATACTAAAAGACAACGTTATGTTTTTAAAACATGTAAAAAATATTTGACACATATACAAAATTCTGTATTTGAAGGAGAACTTGATCGAGCTCAATATTTATCATTAAGTTCAGAATTAAAAAAATATTTGATAGAAGATATAGATTCATGTATTATATTTTCAGCTAGGAATAATGTATGGATGAAAAAAGATTTTATTACTAGAAAATTAGAAGGAAATGATCAATTTATTTAAAAGTCTTCAGTCGATCTTGATTATGCAAAAACACGAGGAGTACGACAGAGTAAATTTAGCAAATAAACAAAATACACATTGTATTTATACAATTAATATGATAATTTAAAGATATAGAGATAATTTAAGATAATTATTTATGTAATTAATACCTGTTAACGGGTTTATAATCTGTTCATTATATGAAATGTAAATTATTTTGCTGACAATGAGGAAGATTACTTAATCGACGTTTATAATCTGTTCATTATATGAAATGTAAATTAGAACTATTGATATGCTATTTAGATTAGAACGATTGAGTTTATAATCTGTTCATTATATGAAATGTAAATCAAGTTGTAGGTTAAATCTAAGATTTCCAAATTAGGTTTATAATCTGTTCATTATATGAAATGTAAATACATTTATATATCGCATGGATGAAAAAATGGCTATAGTTTATAATCTGTTCATTATATGAAATGTAAATTCACAAAGCAGTAAATACAACAATTGCAACATAGAAGTTTATAATCTGTTCATTATATGAAATGTAAATATATCTCTTTACACATATACTATAACATAAAAAATAGTTTATAATCTGTTCATTATATGAAATGTAAATGTCTTATGATATATGATTAATTTTTGATTCAAGTTTGTTTATAATCTGTTCATTATATGAAATGTAAATTTATTTTTAGCGAAAGATGTAGCTGAATGGATAGGATGTTTATAATCTGTTCATTATATGAAATGTAAATATTAAAATTGAACAACAGTTAGCTATTTGTGATGATGTTTATAATCTGTTCATTATATGAAATGTAAATTTAGAACCAACAGCTAAAACAGGATTAAGACCTGCGTTTATAATCTGTTCATTATATGAAATGTAAATATCACTAGAAAGAGATGGCAACTGTTCATAATCGGTTTATAATCTGTTCATTATATGAAATGTAAATATACATATCGTCATTATCGCTACTAGTGTCAAAACGTTTATAATCTGTTCATTATATGAAATGTAAATACATGCAACTACATGGTTAAACGGAGAACGTTGGGAGTTTATAATCTGTTCATTATATGAAATGTAAATATTCTCAATAAAGAAATTTATGTTAATTATTCTCTTGTTTATAATCTGTTCATTATATGAAATGTAAATTGTTTCTGCAGAAATGCGTAGTGATAGTGATAAAACGTTTATAATCTGTTCATTATATGAAATGTAAATGGTGTTGGCAATTTATTTAAAAAAGGTAAAAAATAGTTTATAATCTGTTCATTATATGAAATGTAAATGAAATTAAAAGCGATACACGCCTAAAACGTCTTGGTTTATAATCTGTTCATTATATGAAATGTAAATCGGAAAGTAAATAAGAAAAAAGCAAAAGAAAAATTCGGTTTATAATCTGTTCATTATATGAAATGTAAATTGGCACATTAAAGCAATTTCAACGGCAGTGACTAAGGTTTATAATCTGTTCATTATATGAAATGTAAATTCGCGACCAGGAACATTATATTCATTATAGTCTTTGTTTATAATCTGTTCATTATATGAAATGTAAATCATTAAAAGTAGTTTTAACGCTGTGAGAAACATCGTTTATAATCTGTTCATTATATGAAATGTAAATAAATTTAGTTATATATCATAAAACAGTAATAAGCTAGTTTATAATCTGTTCATTATATGAAATGTAAATAAAAAAACTATTAAAGTGCAAAAAGTTATTGATCTAGTTTATAATCTGTTCATTATATGAAATGTAAATAGTTCAAATATACACCTATTTGATTTTGAAGTTCTTGTTTATAATCTGTTCATTATATGAAATGTAAATCGCGTACAATTTCATCAGTTGATGGAGTAGCAGGGTTTATAATCTGTTCATTATATGAAATGTAAATTGTAATCAATGCGTTGGTTGCCGCATTGATTATTCAGTTTATAATCTGTTCATTATATGAAATGTAAATAAAAAAGAAAGTGAAGAAAGTAAAATTATTGATGTGGTTTATAATCTGTTCATTATATGAAATGTAAATTATCTAGGAGTTGAGATAAAAGGCTATTCAACGCTATGTTTATAATCTGTTCATTATATGAAATGTAAATTCAATATTAACAAACGGATTAGAAATTGCAGACAAGTTTATAATCTGTTCATTATATGAAATGTAAATATCCACTTGTTGCTACTCTAAAATGAATTATAAGAGGTTTGGCTTGATTTGGAATGAGTGGTTTGTTTATAATCTGTTCATTATATGAAATGTAAATCTTTTATATGCTGATCTACTTTGTAGGGAACAGTAAGTTTATAATTTGATCATTCTATGAAACGTTATAAAAGATATTTCTTGTTTTAGGCCTTAGTGGTTGTAGTAACGACTCACAAGATGAATCATCCAATTCATCAACAAATGAAAATAACACACACAATACAGACACAACTACTATTGATGGTAAGATATTAATTGTTTATTATTCAGCAACTGGAAACATTGAAGATGCAAGAAATATTGAACTTGTTTCAGCAACAGTAGAAAATTGGGATGAATATGATCGGGTGTTTATCGGTTATCCACTATGGTGGCAATACTGCTTAGCCAGTAAATAGTTTTGTTGAAAACAATGATTTTATTGGAAAAACTGTGATTCCATTTTGTACTTCTTCAAGTGATGGAATTGGTGAAAGTGGTCAATTGTTAGCTGGTATGGCAGGAACTGGTAATTGGCTAGAAGATAGAAGATTTTCATCAAATGTATCTCAAGATGATATTCAAGAATGGATTTCAAGTTTAAATTAAAGAAGGTGTTAATGATAAAGATATCAATATATTTATTGCATTTTATGGATGATTAAGTGTAGCAATTACAGATGTAGAGTTACTAAGCTTGGGTAATTTACTATCAACATTTTATTGTTACGGTATCCGTGATCCATTTTATGATCAATTTATTGCAAATGCTAATGCTTCAAAGAAAAGCAGGGGTTTTAGTTGAAGAGTTAGAATTAAAAAAACAAGTCTTATGGTGCAAATAGAAATTAGATTTTTACTTACGATAAATGATTAGAAGATATTTTTAATCAAGTATAGTAATTTTATTTCATAAATATTATAGAGACAGATAAAAAAGAGATATTGACGATATTGTTGATATCACCTTTTTTGTAAAATTAAATTATTTAATAAAAGTTAAAATTTATTAGATAATATTAATAAAATCATTGCAACATAAATAATAAAATACATTGATTGTAGGCTACTAGAGAATATGATAAAATTTAAATAGAAAGAAAAAATGAGGTGAAAATTTATGTTTGATGTTAAAAATTTTACAGATAATAATGACATTCGAGTAATAAATGAACTTGGTCCATTTAAAGTTATTGAATTTATTCGAGATTTAAGTGTTACGCCACAAGATGCTCAAACTGCATATTTTTGTAATGAAATGAATGTTCGAAAACGACAAGTAATTTGTGATGTAAGTAAAGCAAATATTACACTTCAAGCAGGAGCAATGCAATGGATGGTTGGAGATGTTCATGCTACAACTGGAATTAAAGGAGTAGGAGATTTTTTTGGTAAGGCAGTGCGTGGTAAAGTAACTGGAGAATCAGCAATCAAACCAGAATATACCGGTCAGGGATTGTTGGTTTTAGAACCAACATATAAACACTTGCTTTTAATTGATCTAGATGAATGGAATAACTCAATTGTACTTGATGATGGATTGTTTTTAGCTTGTGATGCGTCTTTAAAGCATAAAGCAGTAATGCGTTCTAATTTTTCTTCAACAGTAGCTGGAAATGAAGGACTATTTAATTTAGGAATTCAAGGTAGTGGTGTAGTATGTTTGGAATCTATGGTTCCAAAAGAAGAACTTATCGAAATTACATTAAAAGATGATGTATTAAAAATAGATGGAAATATGGCAATTGCATGGAGTGGTAGTCTTGAATTTACAGTTGAACGTTCAGGAAAATCGTTAATTGGTTCAGCTGCTAGTGGTGAAGGACTTGTAAATGTATATCGTGGAACTGGAAAGGTATTGATGGCTCCAGTACAATAATAAAAGGAATCCATTGGATTCCTATTTTATTAATCTATTTTTGTAAGATCAAATAAAAATGAATTAATATCTCCACGATATTTAGAAATAGAATATTCAATCACATTTTGCTGTTTATCCTTGCCATATGAATGGAAATAAAAAATAGGACTATCTTTTTCAATATTCAATAAATCGCTGACAGTTTCATCAGCTTTGATAACTTCAAGTAAACGAGATATTTTACAAATTGGATGATTAAACTTATTAAACATATCATATAAAGAAACATGAGCAAAATCAATATCTTCAAATTCTTTAAATAAATTGTATGGAATATATGTTGTAACTAAAACATTTGGTTGATTATCAACATAACGTAAACGTACTAATTTATAAACTAAATCATCGTTAGTTAATTTCAATGCTTCTTTAATTTCATGATTAGCATTTTCTTTATGAAAAGATAAAACTTTTGTTTGGGTCGATAAACCTTTTTGATGCATTTGAGAATCAAAGCTAGCAATGATACTTGTAAATTCTTGTTCAAGTTTTCTTTTACATACAATCGTGCCGCGTTTTTTTCGTTTTTCTAAATAACCTTGATCAACTAATAATTCAATTGCATGACGAATTGTAGGACGGCTTACTTGATAATAGGAAGCTAATTCAAGTTCTGTTGGGATAGTTTGGTCTTGTTTATATTGGCCGGATTCAATTTTTTTTAAAATATCATCTTTTATTTGTAAATAGAGAGTAGACATAATATCATTCCTTTCATTTGATTTATGATAACATAATCTTAATATAAGTGTCAATTAAACTTACATATAGTGACTATATGTAAGTTTATAAATGTAATATTAATTGTTAGAGTTGACATATATATTACATAATGGTATATTTAAAGTAACTAAAAGAAGAGGTGAAAACAATGAAATCTGACAAATTAACAGTTGATGCTTTAGCAAGTTATTTTGATCATACTTGTTTAAAAGCATATGCAACTAATGATGACTTAATTAAATTATGTAATGAAGCTAAAGAAATCAAAGCAGCAATGGTAGCCATAAATACTGAATGGGTAGCTTTTTGTAAAAAAAGATTAAAAGATACTTCAGTTCATGTTGGTGCAGCAATAGGTTTTCCTTTAGGCCAATGTGCTTTACCTACTAAAATATTTGAAACTATTTATGCAATTGAACAAGGTGCTGATGAAATTGATTATGTTATCAATATTTCAAAAGCAAAAATGCATGATTGGGATTATTTAAAAAATGAAATGGAACAAATCGTAGCGGTTTGTAAGGAAAAAGATGTTATTTCAAAAGTTATTTTTGAAAATTGTTACTTAACTAAAGAAGAAATAAAACAATTAGCTTTGATTGCTAAAGAAGTAAAACCTGATTTCATCAAAACAAGTACAGGTTTTGGAACAGGTGGTGCTACTATTGAAGATGTTAAATTAATGATTGATACAGTAGAGGGAAAAGTAGCAGTAAAAGCAGCCGGAGGAATTCGCGATTGGAAGATGGCAAAAGCGATGATCGATTTAGGGGTTAAACGAATTGGAACAAGTTCTTCATTAAAAATATTAGAAGAATTTAAGCAGGTACAACAATGAAACCATTATTATTAAAACCAATTGGCGATAAAACAATTTGGGGAAGTAATCGCATGAGTAAGTTACGTGGTTGTAATGAAAATATTGGAACATGGTGGGAAGTATCAGCTCATCCCTATTGTAGTAATGAGGTAATTAATCTTGATAAAAAAATTACATTACAACAAGTAGTTGAAAAAAATCCTGATGATATTTTAGGTCCAGGTTATACATTACATGAAATGTTACGACTTGCTTATTTAGATAGCCAAGATGCTTTAAGTATTCAAGTTCATCCTGATGATACTTATGCAAGAGAGTATGCTAATGATTTTGGAAAATATGAAAGTTGGTATATTTTAGATGCTTTACCGGGTGCTAGTCTTGTAGCAGGAACGAATATTTCTAATCAAGAAGTAATTAAAGAAGCTTTAAAAAATGATTCATTAGATCAATATTTGCAAAAATGGTCAGTAAAAAAGGGGGATTATATTATTATTCCTCAAGGTATGATCCATGCTCTTGGTAAAGGTATTTTAGCTTTGGAAATTGGTACTAATTCTAATACAACATATCGTTTTTATGATTATAAGCGAAAAGATAGTAATGGTAATTATCGTCATTTACATATTAAAGAATCTTTTGATGTGACTGATTTTTCTAAACAACCAATTTTTGTTGAAGCTAAAAATGAAACTCGACGTTTAACTGATGGACCATATTTTGTTGTTGATGAATTATATTTAAAGGAAGATATGACAATTACGGTGGATAAAAGTTATTGTATTATTTCAAATATTGATAGTAGTAATTGTATTATTCAGTGGCAAGATGAAGTAATTGAATTAAAGGCTTATGCAAGTTTATTTGTACCTTATAGTGCTAAAGTAATTACAATAAAAAAAGGTGGACATGTATTATATAGTCAACCAAAGAAGGAGAATAATTAAATGAAAACAATTTTAGTAACTGGTGCTAATGGTTATTTAGCGAATTATGTTTATCATGAAAACAAAGATGAATTTAATTGGATTAAAATGACACGTAAAGATGCTGATTTTTCTAATCCAAGTGAAGTAAGAAAATTTATTGAAAAACAAGATTTTGATATTTGTTTTCATTGTGCAGCAAATGCTTCTACAGCTATTTGTGAAGATAATCCCCAGCTAGCAAATAAAATCAATGTTGAATCAACAAAGGTGATCGTAGATATTTGTAAAGAAAAAAATGCTCGTCTTATTTTTTGTTCAAGTGAACAAGTATTTAACGGCAAAGAAAATTTAGGTCCATTTAAAGAAGAAGAAAATCCTAAGGCAGTTAGTGTATATGGACAAAATAAAATTGATTGTGAAAAATATATTCATAGCCAAGGTATTGATGCGATAATTCTACGTTTTTCATGGATGATGGGACTTTCTTTTGATAATATAAAGGCAAGTGCTAGTATTGTAAAAAATGTTATGAATGCTGTAATAAAACAAGAACCAACGTTATTTACATGTAATGAAAAACGAGGAATGACATATGCAAAATATTTTGCTAAACAATTCAAAGCAATAAGTAAATTACCATGTGATACTTATCATGTTTGTTGCCAAAATGAATTTACAACATATCAAGCAGCATGTTATATTGCTAAACAATTAGGTTGTAAACAAGAAACAATTGATCAAATTATTCTTCCTAATCATAAACGTTATGCAGATCGTTTTCGTGATTATCGCTTAGATGCTAGTAAACTAGCAGGTTATGGTATTACATTTGGGACATTTAAAGAAAATGTTGATGAGCTTTTAAGCGATTTTAATTGGAAAAATGATTAATGGAGATAAAAATGGAATTAAATAAAATTCATCATATTGCAATAATCGGCAGTGATTATCAAAAATCTAAACATTTTTACGTAGATTTACTAGGTTTTAAAATTATTCGAGAAAATTATCGAAACGAACGTGACGACTATAAAATAGATTTAAAATGTGGTGATTTAGAAATTGAATTATTTATTATTAAAGATGCACCTAAACGACCAAGTTATCCTGAAGCATTAGGACTTAGACATCTAGCTTTTTATGTTGAAGATGTAGAAGCAATGGTAACACAGTTAAATAAAAAAGGAATTAAAACAGAACCAATTAGAATTGATGATTATACTAATAAAAAGATGACATTTTTCTTTGATCCTGATGGTCTTCCTTTAGAAATACATGAATAATTAGTATTGTACTAATTATTAGTGTTATAATAATTTTGAAAATAGTTATTGCAAATCAAAGACAACAAAAAGGAGACGATAAAAATGTATGATGTAATTATAATAGGTGCAGGACCAGCGGGAATAAGTGCAGCAATATATGCTGTTAGTCGCGGTTGTAAAACATTAGTATTAGAACAAACAAAAGTTGGAGGATTGATTGGTAATGTTTCAACAGTAACGCATTATTGTGGTATTATTGAAAATGAAACAGGTGCAACTATTGCTTCAAGAATGGAAAAACAAGCATTAGATGCAGGTGTTGAAATTAAGCTAGAAAAAGTCATTGAAGTAAAATTAACAGGTGAAATTAAAGAAGTTCAAACAGCTAATCAAACTTATCAAGCTAAAAAAATTATTATCGCAAATGGAACAACCCCACGTAAATTAGAGATTCCTGGTGAAAGTAAACTTGCAGGTAAAGGAATTGGAATGAATGCTTTTAAAGATGGTCATAAGTATCAAGGTCGTCATATTTATGTAGTAGGTGGTGCTGATGGAGCAATTAAGGAAGCTTTATATCTTGCTAAATTTGCTTCAAAATTAACAATTATTCATTTTGAAGATAAACTAGGATGTATTCAAGAATTTTTAGATAAAATTAAACAAACACCTAATATTACAGTTTGGACTAAAAAACGTTTAAAAGCTGTATATGGAAATGCATGTGTTGAAGCCCTTGATTTAGTTGATGTAGATGATGGTAGTGTTGAACATATTGAAGATGATGGCTGTGGTATTTTCGTTTATGCCGGTTCAATTCCTAATAGTCAATTATATTTAGAATTAGATTTACAAGATGGCTATATTCCAGTAGATGAAAATATGGAAACAGCAATCAAAGGTGTATATGCAGTTGGTGATATTCGTGTAAAACAAATTCGTCAAGTTTCAACTGCAGTTAGTGATGGAACAATTGCTGCTATAAATGCAGCTAAAAAATAGATTTTAATAAAAAGGAAACAAAATTTGTTTCCTTTTATATATTCATAGTTTTTTTATATGAAAAGGTAATATCGCTTTACTTATCGTTATAAATAGCTTACTATTAAAATGTAAGGGGTTACTATAAAGAAAGGAGGGAAAATAATAAGAAAATCCCTTAGACATTGATATCTGCATAAAAATTATACTAATATATAAATATTATTTTGGAGATGAAATAAGTTATACAATTACAAGTTAAATTGCTTGGTAAATTAAATATTACTATGTAGATTAAATAATGTAAAAATGCGTTAAGGAAAGGAAAGAATATGAAAAAGATTTTAAAAATTGTGCTAGCTTTAGCACTTGCTTTTAGTGGAATAGTGGTTGGACAAGTAAACAATGTTTATGCATCTAATGAAAATATTAGTGCATATCCACATGTTCAATCATATCAAACAACTACCGGAACGTTTTTTCTTGCTAGAGAAAGTCGTATCTTTATTGTTGAAAATGAAAAAACAATTGATAACCAAGCGTTATTAGATGATGTTGAATTATTAAGTTCGCAACTAGGAACACTTTTAGATAAATCCCCAAATATTGTTATTGGTGATAAAGCCAATGTATTAGAAAATGATATTGTAATTCAATTAGAAGAACTTGAAGAATTAGCTAGTCACAATCAAAGTTATAGAATTGATATTGATGATCATATTACAATAACTGCAAAAGATAATATTGGTATATTTTATGGTGTACAAACTTTAATTCAATTATTAAAAATTAATGATTATACATTATTGCAAGGAACAATCTTAGATTGGCCGGATACTAATGAACGTTCTATGCATCTTGATTTAGCTCGTAAATATTTCAGTATTGATTGGATCAAAGATTTAATTGAAGAAATGAGTTATTTAAAAATGAATTCTTTACAAATTCATTTTTCGGAACATGAAGGATATCGTTTAGAAAGTAATGTATTAAATAATGTTGAAGGATTTAATTATCCATCTCAATATTACACAAAAGAACAAATGGCTGAAATTGTTCAATATGCAAACAAATATCATATTGATGTAATTCCATCACTAGATTCACCTGGTCATATGCGTTATATCTTAAATTATTTACCTAATGAATATAGATTAAGTAGCGTTTCTAATTTAGCTAGCGATGGGGCTGCTAGTGGGACATTTAATATTTTTAATGAAGAAGCTAAAGATTTTTTAAAGAGTTTATTTACTGAATATGCTGAGTTTTTCTCAGAACTTGGTTGTACAAAAATGAATATTGGTGGCGATGAGTTCTTAAATAATTTTTCATTACTAACTGAACAACAATATTCAGGTGTTATGAACTACTTTAATGAAATTACTGCAATTTTAAAAGAATATGGAATGACACCAAGAGCATGGAATGATGGTTTAATGTTTACAGTATATGATAAGGATTCTTATCATTTAGATCCATCAATCGAAATTTGTTATTGGTCAGGTGGCGATAACTGTGCGACAATTGCTGACTTTGTTGAAAATGGTAATAAAGTTTTAAACTTTGCTGATGTGTACATGTATTATGTTCTTGCTCAATGGTGGGATCAATATGCAAATGCTAGTGCAGAAAAAATATATAATGAATGGTCAACTGGACGTTGTGGAGATGCGCGTAAAGATGGTGAAATTATCACTCAAAGATACGAAGAACCATATCCTGATTTTTTAATTGGTAGTTCATTTGCGCTCTGGTGCGATCAGGCAAACTATAAAACAGAAGATGAAGTAAGAGAGCAAATTAAAGATCGTATGCGTGCTATGGCTCTTAAAGCTTGGAATACAACTGAACAAATGAGCGAATATAGTGAAGTTAAAGAAGCATTTGATAAAGCTGGCAGAGCACCAGCGTATGATGATAACTTACCAGAACCAGGGCAAGTTATTAATGATGAACAATCTAGTGCAATAGTAATTAAATATCGCGACAGTGATGGAAATATTATTGCTAAAAATGATGTGTTATATGGTTTAACTGGTAAAACATATACAATTACACCACAACCTTTATATGGTTATAGTTATGTTGAAGCTAGCGATGAATTAACTGGAACATTTGATGGACAAAAAGAAATTGTTTTAACATATCTATTAAGTAGTGATAAAACTAGTTTAGAAGAAAGTATAAAAAATAAAGCTAATCAAAATGATTATGTTTTACAAACATATCAAGTATATAATCAAGCATATGAAAATGCAGTAAAAGTATATACTAATGAAAAAGCAACTCAAGTAGAAGTAGATGAAGCTTATCAAACATTATTAGATGGTTATAATCAATTAGTACCAGTAACAAAACAAGAATTATATAATCTAGTTAATTGTGCTATTCAAGAACAAGGAAACTATTCACCAAATTCATTTACTAGATATCAAAATGCTATAGCTACTGGAAGTGCACTATTAACAACTGATACAACAGATGATGTAATTCAAACTGCAATTCAAAATATTCATGAAGCTAGAAATCAATTAGCACTTAGTGCATTTATTGTAGCTTCTACTGACGTACTGACTTATCAAAATTATGGTATTTCAAATACTATTGATGGAAATCGTGGTACAAAATTCTGGGGACAATCAACACAAAATCCTGGTCAATATTTCCTATATACATTTAGAGAATCAATTGCATTAAATCAAATTGTTATAGCAACAGGTTATGATAGTAATGGTGTTAATGAAAATGCTGACTATATTAGAGGTGCTGATGTTTTAGTAAGCAATGATGGAGCAAGTTGGCAAAATGTTGGAAAATTGAACGGTGAACATGAATTAGTTATTGATGTAAATAATGTTGAAGCAAAATATGTAAAAATTGAAATTACTGAATCAAGTGCAAACTGGCCACAATTAAATGAAGTATCATTTACGTATGATATAATTGGTCGTGATCTTCAAGAAATAATTGATGAAGCTAAAAAAATTAATAGTTCATTATATACAAGTGAAAGTTATGCATATTTAAATACAGCAATTTCAAATGCTGAAAACTTAGGGGCAGATGCTTCATATGATCAAAAGGCTCTAGCAATTTATAACATCGATCAAGCAATTAAATATCTACAAACACTTCCAGAAGGAAGTGATGATTCAGTTGTATCTTTTGAAATAGAACATCCATGGATCGTTCAAACCGGAACAGTTGAAATGGTTGAAAATACAGAAGCAACAAATGGTAATCAATATGCTCTTACAAGCAAGAGTGCTACATTCAACCTTGAAATGATGGGTGATACGATTTCTATTTATGGTCAAAAAGGACCAGAAAACGGAATGATGAAAGTTACTATTTATCAAGGCGATAATGTAATTAGTAGTGAAGAAGTAAGTACTGCAAGTGAAACTGCTACACAGGCAATTTTATATCAAAAAGCACTTGATGCAGGTGAATATAGAGTTGTTATTAGTAATAATTCATCAAATAATGTTATAGTTGATTATGTTGAAATTGAAAACGGAACAATCTTTAAACATGATCCAATTAGTATTAATACAAATAAAGATAAATTACAAATAGCTGTTGATCTAGCTAGTCAAGTAACTCAAGAACATCTTGATAAACTTGTGCCGATTGTTGTTGAGGAGTTTAAAAATGCATTAACTGAAGCTAAAGAAATTTTAGCTAGTTCAACTGTAACTCAAGAACAAGTAGATGCATCATTTGATCGTTTATCAAGTATCATACAACGATTAGAATTCTATAAAGGTGATAAAACACGGTTACAAGAATTTATCGATAAATATACAACTAATTTAGATGAAACTAAATATACACCTGAAACTTGGGCAATATTTATAGCTGAATTAAATGAAGCTAATGTTGTATTAGATGATGTAAATGCATTACAATATGAAGTAGATCAAGCATATGATGAATTAGTACGTACTTATGTAAATTTAAGATTAATACCTGATAAAAGCTTATTAGAAGAATTAATCAATCAAGCCAAAAAAATAAATGGATCTAATTATACTGAAAATACATGGAATGCATTAATAACAGCATTAAATAACGGAATTACAACATATGATAATGTTAGTGCCACTCAGGCAGAAATAGATAGTGCTGTAAATGCATTAGCAAAAGCACTTACTGCTTTACAACCTAAAGTTAGTGTTAATACACCGATAAATAGCGGTGATACTACTACAAGTGTAAAAACAGGAGATAATAGCTTAACTGGAATGTTTGCAACAATGGCATTATTAAGTTTAGCTGGTTATAGTCTTTTAAGAAAAAAAGAAAGTTAATGATATAAAATAATTATTTAGTTTTGTTGAAAAATGATAAAGTGGGGTATCAAACCTCACTTTATTTTTGAATTTATAAATGATAAAAATATATTATAATATAATACAGCTAGTTTATTTAAATTCTGATTTATTAATCAAAACTAATATTTTATAATTTGTTCATTTTTCAATCTTTTTAAAATGAATTTATAAGTTATTATTGAGTGAATGAAAGTTTTAAAAGGATATTAGAATGAAGAAAAAGAAGTTTTTAGTAAGCTAATAACTTTCTATTATTCTTTTATATTTATCGTTCATAATCAAGGTGATAAAAGTTTAGTTTAACGTGAACTTCGCGGTTTTCACATCACGGCTGTTCGTACCGATCATCACTTCAAAGTC
>OLNH01000458.1_pt1 | contig 35022 bp, 37 predicted proteins | sample 1643101 | NCBI WGS metagenome assembly OLNH01 (sample SAMEA3136758, study PRJEB25190) | human gut metagenome | biome: human gut; feature: human-associated habitat; material: faeces | place: Austria | collected 2013 | reverse complement strand
TAGCATTTGCTTCCTCTTTCTGCTCTTCCTCCCTGACCATCTGTGCCTGCTTTCCTACCATATTCCAGAAAGCACCTCCCATTACAGCAAAAATGGCGAGCAGAACAATCATACCGATGATAAACTTCCAGTCTCGTTCTTTTTTATTTTTCAAATATTCAACTCCTTTATATTGGTCTAACCAATCTCGGTTCATTACGTTTTTTAATTATAGCGTATTCATCACAAATTGCAAGGTTGTTTCTGCGTAAAAAAAAAGTTTTTACAGAATCCTGATCTTTTCTGCAAAAACTTTTTCTTCTATATATTATACTGTGGTAAGCAGTGCTTCCATCCAGACTTCTTTACGAAAAAGAATAAATACGATATACTTTACATAAATTATAAAGGCTTTATCCAAAGGATTATTGAAGTAGAGACTGTGCTGTTACACACCCCTTGGGTCAAAAGAAATGTGGGAAAGGGCACACCTACCAATAATTCTTCTCTCCCATATATCCGAAAATCGAACGCCATCGAAGTTTAGATGCACATACCAAAGTTCCTGTGTCTCCATCTTCCAGCTCTGTTTTATCTTCGCAGTCGCTCCAGATGATACAATCCTCTTTCAGAATTATATTGGAATCGAGTATTTCGCATGAATAGCGTTCGTCTACCGGAAATAACTTTAAGTATTTTAATCCCTGAAATTCCATTTCAATCATTGAATCTTCTTCATACTGCCGTTGTATTATTACTCTCAGAATCCTGCGATCGTTTACAGGATACATATCCAGGTTTTCATTAACATATGCTCCGCTCAGATAATGCATCTCTTTGATACAGCTGTCATGGAAAAATGATGCTCTTTCCATAAATTCTTTCAGGGAATCTTCATCTCTGATCTCACTCCACTCCTGCATATTGTCACCCGCTTTCATTCTCTTGTATTTTCTTCTCTCTTAATCTATCTTTTTTGTCTTGAGTTTATTTTTCAGGAATCATAGCGATTTTTTCCCACTGATAGGTTCCATTGTCGACTGTCATTACTGCCATGGTGATTTCCTGGTCGAAGCGTCTGGGGCCGCAGCTTCCCGGGTTTAGCCATAGGCGGTTGTCTATCATTTTTTCGAAATATTTATGGGTGTGTCCAAAGATTACTATCTGCGTATCTTTCAAGTCCCAGTCTACGTCTTTTTTATTGTGGGTCATAAAAAATTTTACGCCTTCTATGGTGAAGTGTAAGGTTTTCGCGATTCCTTCTGCCCAGTCTTTGTCGTTGTTTCCGCGGACTACATAAATGGAACCCATCATGCGCAGTGTATCCAGGATTTCCGGTTTGTTTACGTCGCCTGCGTGGATAATGCAGTCGCAGTCTTTTAAAATTTCCAGGATTTCCGGTCTGAGCAGACCGTGAGTGTCTGAGATAATTCCTATTTTTTTCATATATCATTTCCTCGCTAATCATTCCCTACAAGCGGATTTCTAATTTCAAAATAAATCATCTATACTTCCCTATAGAGAAATGAAATATTTCATAAATTTTATATACAGGTATGCAAATATATGTGGCTTATTTTCCATATTCCATTTATACTATGTTTAATTTTCATCAAACAGTTCAATCTTTCCATATTCCCCATCATATCCAGGAATTCTTTTTACATTTCCGGTTCTTACATTCTCAATTCCTTCTGCGATCCGTTCTCCAGCGCAGGATTTGATATCTTCTGCCGGTACGTTTCTCAGGATGTCAAATTCTGTTCCCAGTGTCTGGAGCATTTGTTCAAAGCATCCCTGCACTTTCTTGCTTGCAGTGGAATATCCCATACATGCAGAGATTACTTCCGGCAGAGGTACAAGGCTTTCATATTTTTTTCCGTCTTCTTTTACAAAACCTTCGGCTCTGTCTGCAAGCTGTTCTACTCGGTGATCTACACCCATCGTCAATTTCTTTCCGCAGACAGGGCAGATTCCTCCAAGGCGTTCCGCTTCTACCGGGCTTAATGATACACCACATTTTCGGTGTCCATCAAAATGGTATTTTCCCTCTTCTGGAAAAAATTCTACTGTGCCTTCTAATCCTTCACCTGTCTGGATTGCCGGATAAAGACCCTCATAGGAACAATCAATATCCAAGAGGTTTGCCTCTCGCCCCAGCTTGGACGGGGAATGTGCATCTGAATTGGATACAAGCTGATAGCGGTCCAGTTTGGAAATTCTCCAGTTCATAGCTGGGTCAGAGGAAAGTCCGGTTTCCAGTGCATGTACATATGGTGTCAGTTCTTCAAAGCATTCCTCTACAGAATCAAATCCTGATTTTGCACCAAGAACCGAAAAATGCGGTGTCCAGATATGTGCCGGAATCAGAATTCCTTCCGGACAGACATCCAGCATCATTTCCAGAAGATCATGACTGTCTAACCCCAGGATTGGTCGGCCATCTGAATGAATATTTCCGATTTTCTCCAAGCGCTGAGCCATGGCATCTGCTGCTTCCAGACTTGGAAGTAGGATTACATTGTGCACTTTTCTGGTTTTTCCATTTTTCTTATAAATAGAACTGATTTCCCCGGAAACAACAAAGCGAGTTCCTTCTCCCGGAAACTTTCTGCTCTCTTCTCTCACATATTCATCTCTGAGTCGATACAGACCATTACCTTCTGGCTTCAGTCTTTCTCTCAATTCTTCTCTCCATACCGGATGTGTGAAGTCACCTGTTCCTATCAGAGAAATTCCTTTCTTTCGCGCCCAGAAATCCATATTCTCAGGAGTGCCCTCCTTACTCGTTGCCATGGAAAATCTGGAATGAATGTGCAGATCTCCTATCATTTTCATTCTTAATTACCTCTTGATATTTTAACGTTGTCATAATGGCAGCATAAATTATTGACATTTCACCATTTTTTAAATAAGATATTAATAGAAACGAAGTTTACAACCGTACAGCTTTAGCTAAAGCGGCTTGCTCGTTTCTTTTTTATACACACAATATCATATAGATGCAAATCTACATTTATAATTTCCAACCATTCTCTTTCAACCACAATTTATGTGCCTCATAATCCGGCATCTCTTTTCCGACTTCGTCCCAGAATGCCTTCGAATGGTTCATTTCTTTCAGATGGCATAGTTCATGTACCACCACATAATCCAGCACTTCCTGAGGCGCAAGTATCAGTTTCCAGTTGAAGTTCAGATTCTTCTCACTGCTGCAGCTTCCCCATCTTGTTTTCTGTTCTTTGATGGTGATATTCCGATAAGAAACACCCATTAACTTCGCAAAGTAAGCTACTCTTTTTGTGATTGTTTCCTTTGCTTTTCGTATATAAACATTTCTCTTTGCTTCACTCAGATCTGCACTCAGCGGCTTCTGTTCCCGGTATTCTTTTGTACGTTCCAGACATCCCAGAACCCATTCCTGTTTTTGGTTGACAAATCTTTTAATGCGCGGCAATCCGGTTCGAAGCGGGGCACGAACAATCACATTTCCATCTCTGCGGACTTCCAGTGTCATAGTCTTTCTAGCGCTTCTTATTACCTGATATTCAAATTCTCCACAGGTAAATCTCTCCTGAGTTTTCTCTGTTTTATCTGCCATTGCTGATTCTTTCATCCATATATTTTTCCATCTCTGCTACCAGAATATCCATCTTCTCCTGAGTTTCCGGCAATGCATAAGGAACTCTGTCTGCAATCTTTTTCACATAATCATGCTCACGCATAATCTCATAGGTTTCCGGGAAATTAATGTCATAATACTGTGCAATATAGGAAACCCAATAGTCTACTTTAGAAACACGATCAGAAGACAGTACAGATTCTTTTGCCATGCAGGATGCCCATACTTTCGGTGCGATCACGCCCTCTCCTGCACCTTTTTCATCTACTCCGAGAAGTGTTTCCATTGCTTCTTCCAGCTTCACTCTGCAATTATCCAGCTTGTCCGCATCACGGATCAGTTTCGCGTGAAGTAATGTTCTCTCATCAGTAATTCCTTCCAGTTTGAAGTCACTGTGCTTCTCAATTGCTGTACAGATCAGATCATCAAACCTGTCATCTTTTACAAATCTGCGGATCATTTTCTCCGGTCCGAACAGGAGCTGTGCACCATATGCCGCATGCTCCATAGTTCCCGGTTCAAAGCTGTCAAATCTCTTAATCTGCTCGAATCTTCCAATATCATGCAATAATCCAATCACCTTTGCCAACTGTACATCCTCTTCTGCAAGTCCCATTCTTCTGCTGATTTCTTCTGCATCATCTACTACACCATAAGTATGTACAATCTTCAAATGAATCTTGTCATCCTCACGGTCATATTCATCCAAATATGCTTCAAAAGCCTCCTTCGCTGCATCAAAATCTTTTGTTAAATCTAAACTTTCCATCTATATTCAAAATCCTTTCTCAACATTTTATCCGATATTTTTATCTTACATTAATGTACTGACAAAATAGTTTCTTGAAGAATCAACCTCTCAGAACATTAGTATAACACACTTTTAGCGTTCTTAACTTTTTACTGTTGCTGTCATCTCTGCCACCCTGTCCAGGATCTGTTTTTTAAGACCTTCCACATTATCGGTTCTATATTTCAATCCTGCTGCTGAGACATGTCCTCCGCCACCAAAAAACTGCAAAAGTTCATTCACATCAATCCATTTTCCATCTGAGCGGAATGAACATCTCCATACGTTTTTGCTTTCTTCATACATGGTAAATCCAAGTTTAATATCTTCACAGTCTCTGAGAATGCTTCCGATCTTGCGGAAATCTTCATATTCTATTTTCTTCTCATCTCGTTCTTTCTCATTGATCATTACATATGCCACATTTCCATCCAGAACACGTTTCGCGCTGCGAACCAGCTCGCCCCTTTTATTTAAAATATCCAATGTATCGCAGTTCATGGTCTTCATAAGTTCCTGATGATCCACACCCATGGAAAGCAAGTCTGACAATGCCAGTAAAATACCTCTGTTCGCTCTTGCCATTGCACCGGTATCGTGAAGAATTCCAAGATAAATATAGTCTGCTGCTGTCGGATGTGTCTCTGCTTCTGCTGCTTTTCTCAGCAAATCTTTATCCAGCATATGATAGACATTCTCTGCACACGCCTCCGAAACTTTTGTCCAGTTCACATCTCCATATCCTTCATTAGAAGCATGATGGTCAACAACAATACTCGCAGCTGCTGCCCGAAAATATTCCAGTCCGACCATTCGTTTCAGCGTCGCATTATCACATACGATCACGCAATATGTTTTCCCGTCTGTATCTGGTTTCTCAAAAGGGGTAAATACTTTATCTTCCAGTACCAGTTTCTTCGGTCCGCGTTCCAGAGTCTCTGCCAGATACGGCATTACTTTATACTGAGGATAATTCACATGAATATAATGAGCAAGGCTCATCACAGATCCGGCCGCATCTCCGTCTGGATTCATATGCCCCAGAATTATAACTGTATCAAGATTATGGGACTGCATCATCTCTTTAAATGTAGAATCAAAATTAAACATCGTTATCTGCCTCCTTTTCAATAGGCTAATCTTTCTCTAATGAAACAGCTCTGACAAAATCAACTTCTGTCAGAGCTTTCCTACATTACCCTCTTTTGCTTTTTATTTTGTCTGTAACTATAAGATATCCCTGCACGATCAAATCTGTTGCTATCAGCACGATTACTGACAATATCAGACATCCTTTTACACCAAATTCGTAAAACGCAGCAAAACCGCCTATCACCCAATAGACTCCTATATGTACTGCATACATCTTAGATATCTGTTTTGAAAAATAGCACAGTTTGTTATATCCGAATTTCCATTTTTCCATTATCGGCATGATCCAGAATGCAATTGCGAATACAAGGATGATACTGCAGAAACTTCCTGTTACTTTTGCAAGCCCCGGCACTCTGTACTGGCCTATCATATAATTAAAGAATCCTTCAATGCCCGGGTGCAATACGATACAGCAGATAAACCATACTACTGCTACAGTTCCACATACAACTCCACTTTTTTTGTAGAAATTTCCTTTTTCATTTTCAGGTACTCTCCGAATCACCTTTCCAAAAACATACCCAAGAAATACATAACTCAGATATGGGAAAAAGCAGAAGCTTGTTTCACCTTTTCCACCAAAAGTCATATCTAAAATCCAGTTAAGTGCCGGATTATCAGAAACCAATAAACCTGTAAACGGAGAGATAATTCCTACTATTACAGTACTTATGATATATCCACTCAGTTTTACATTTAACTTCCTGTATATTGCAAGCACAAGATAACACATACCAGCTATGAAGAATATATTTACAAATGTAAGCATGGAATACAGGTTTGCATTATACAATTCTCTACTGCCTGCTGCTTCACCGGTAATAGAATTTCTTATGTTGAAGCAAATTGTCATTATTGCTGCATAACATAAATTACTTAAACCCTGATAGAATAACAGCTTTACGCCATTTTTCACCATATCCTTAGGCTGGGAATGTCTTGTAAAAGCACTTCCAAATCCCATAGTAAACAGATACAGGCAGGCACCTGTCGGCATGAACAACGCAAACATAATTTTATGTACACTTGACTCTGCTGCTTCCGCCCCTGCTATCGTCTGGAATGAATGGATAAATACGATCATGATCATCAGGAAACCTTTTACCAAATCAAGTTCCCTCTGCCGTCCTACATTCACTTCCTGGTCCTTCAAAGATATCATATTTTTCATTTTTCCTCCCGCCATCGGAACCTCCTCCTGAGAACAATCCCTGAATATCTCCCCTTTCAGATACGAAATTCAATGTCTCATTTTTCTCATGTTTAACAGATCACAGGTTCAAACTTCTTATCGTGCAGGCACGAATAAATCTTTGTCCTTTTGACCCTGATATCATATGGATAGTTTAGCATAGGTGGAATAATAACTCAATAACGATGCCGGGATTTATATCTCCCGGCATTCTTCTCTTTTTTTCCTAAATCCAGCTTACCTGAACAGTAGCTGTAGCTTTTTTTATTTTACTCTTACACTCTTCACACTGCTCCATGCAGAATATACTGTTCTTCCGTTAATCTGTCTGTAAGAACGAACTCTTACGTAATAGTAGCTTCTGCTTCTTACACCATTGATATAAAGTCTGTTTCCTGACATATATTTATTGCCTGCACCAAGGAAAAAGCGGTTGTAGCAATACTGTACCTGATATCTGTCAGCACTATTATATCTGCTCCAGCTTACCTGAACCTGTCTGCTGTTTGTACTTGTGACAGTTGGATTTGGTGTGACAACACGGGTATTATTGCTGTTGTTCGTTGAAGCCGGAGCGCTTGTTCTGAATGTTTTCTTGTTTCCATAGTAACGTTTTCCGCCAAAATCAGCATACATCTGATATGTATAACTGGAGCCTGGTGATAAGGTCATTCCCAGTTCGCTGTTCACATTATACCAGATATTCATATAAGTATTGTTAACGCTTGTTGTTTCGGATTTCTGTTTGATCAGTCTTCCGGATGCATCCCAGATGCTCACTCCTGCACCTGTGAAATGAACTCTCTGTGATGTAGTAATCTTTGAATAAATTGTAGAATTTGTCTGGGTAGTTCCAACTTCCCACTCACTCCAGCTTACATTTACGGAAGTATTCATATATGCCGGATACCAGTATCCTACAATTCCCTGCTCACTTTCTGTGCCTGTCCATCTTCCAATGTGCTGTCCATTCCCCCATCCACCATTTAATGTGGTAACATTGTTGCCATTTACTGCTTCTACATATGCAACATGTCCATAGGATGAATTACCTCTTGTGATTGCAATTGCACCGACACGAGCCACATGACTGTTAATAATGTTTACCTTATTCTGATAGGTTAATAATCCACCTGGCAGTGACGGAACTTTGTATCTCGCAAATGAAACACAGTTCTTTTTTGTAGCTGCCGGAAGGCTTTCGTACTCCCATGCATAAGAGCTGTAACTATTTGCCGACAATTCATTCTCATCTTCTACATCCGGTGTGTCATCTACATTTGGCGTATCATTTACATCTGAAGTATCATCTCCTGCACCATCAGAAAATTCTGTAGATGCCTGTTCAGTGCTGCTACTGTCCAGCTCCAGGCTGCTTTCATATTCTCCACCATCAGAAAACTCCGCTGCATATGCCGGAATTGCTGTTAAGAGCATTGATGCTGCTACCAGTGATAATGTGATTTTTTTCATAACTTCCTTGGCCTTCATAATTAACTTCCTCCTGTATTCTTTAATAGATTTTGATAAAAGTTATAACTTTTTTTCTTTTGATAAGCCTATTGTACAGTTCCCGAAATACAGATTTGTTTTTTTACAAAGGATTTTTGCAAAAATTTTCAAGAAAAAAGATGCCAGAGTTTTATCCCTGACATCCATCATTTACTTCTCTATGCAGCTTGTATCAAGCGGATAAAATCATCCTCTTCGCTAATTGCTCATAACCAAATAACTGCTCCGCAGTTTGGCTAAATTACCTTAGAAAACTCTTCATTTGTCTCCATTAATTCTTCATAGGTTCCTTCTCCAGCTACAATTCCCTTCTTCAGAAAATACACATATTCGCAGCTCTCCAGAACATTTTTCCTATGTGTTACCATCAGACATGGAAGCTGTAAATCTTCTATTAACTGAATAATAATTCTCTCAGAATGACGGTCAAGGCTTGACGTGGATTCATCCATGATCAGAAATTCCGGTTTTCCAAGAATTGCTCTGGCGATGCATAATCTCTGGTGCTGACCGCCGGATAAATTCTTTCCGCCTTCTTCCAGAACTGTATCATAGCCGAATGGAAGCTCCTCGATCATCTCATGAATATTGCACTTTTTGCATGCTTCGATCATCTGTTCCTCAGTAATATCTCTTCCCAGAAGCAGATTATTCTTTATCGTATCAGAGAATAAGAAATTATCCTGACTGACAACGCCAATCTTGCTTCGGTAACTCTCCAGAGAATATCCCTGCAGATTCTTTCCATTAATAAGAATTTCTCCGTTCTCTGGGGTATATAACCCCTCCAGGATCTTTGTGATTGTACTCTTTCCACTTCCTGATTCACCCACAAGTGCGATCCTCTGCGTTCCCCGAACTGAAATGCTGACATGATCCAGAATCTTCTTTCCATTTCCATATCTGAAATCAATATTTTTCAGTTCAATTTTATTAATTTTTTCTTCAAAAGGAGCACCATCTGCTGCTTCTTTTGACAGCCCAATGATATCATCCAGTCTCTTCTGCGCAATTTTTCCTTCCTGCAGGATTGGCTGGAGATTGGCAATGTTCTTCAACGGATTGGAAAAATATGCTGATAAGGAATAAAACGTGATCACTTCACCGATAGTCATAACGCCCATTCCTACATATAAAATACCCATTCCCAACACGATCAGTAATCCCATACTGTCTATTGCAGAAACAATCGTTTCCTGAATCTGTTCGATCATTCCTGCTGTATAAAAACTTCCTGTCAGTTTATCACTCTTTGCAGTCTGCTTTGCAAAGATATAGTTCTTAACATTTAAAGTTTTGATCGTTTCTTCACCGTCAATACACTCTTTGACATATCCCTGCGCCTCTGAGCTGTTCTCCATTACTTCATTGTTGCTTCTACTGATAGGTCCTCTGAAAATAAACATAACTCCAACATAGATCAGCATAATAATTACATTTGCCAGGAATAATTTGCTGTTCATTTTCCATAATGTAACACCACTTCCCAGAATAATGATCCCATCAACAAACATAACCAGTACCACACTGGAAACTGCATCTCTGACTGTGGTTAATTCATTAAATCTTGCCAGATAATCTCCCGTTGTCCGGATTCTTAATTTCTCAGAAGATAAATAGGTAATGGCTTCATTATATTTCTTATGTAACACATTATCGATTCTTCTGGACATTTTTGACATGATCAATGTTCTGCCAATCTGTACGCATGCCTGAAAGAGATATAACACTGCCAATGCGATCATTATCATTTTCAGATTCACTTCACCTGGACGGTCAATGATCAGCTCAAAAATCCCGGTTCCCAGAATTCCAATTCCAGCTATCACCAGTGAAAATAAAACCGTTGATATAATCGCCCATTTATTCTGCGGCATTAACTCCATAAAGGAAGACTGTTTCCGGACAGAAGTTCTGCTAAATGCTTTCTTTCGGTTTTCCGGATTCTTTATAGTAACAACATATCCGGTAAATAAATCGTTGAATTCTTCATAAGAAATACTGATATTTCCCTTCGCAGGATCATGAATACTGACTTTGTTGCTCTTTACTTCTCTGACGATCACATAATGCATTACATTGTTCTCGCTGTTTGTGTGAATGATGCACGGCAGCAATATCTCATTGTCCCTGACTGCCTTAAAAAATTCTTCCGAAGACCCCTTCAGAACTTTCGCCTGAAATCCCAGAATTTCCAGAGTCTCTGCTATTCCATAGAGATTCGCGCCATTTTTATCTGTTTTGGATATCTCGATTAATTTACTGATGTCGACATTTTCCTCACCGTAATGGATCAATATATTTGCAATGCATGTCACACCACATGTCATCTCATCGTATTGTCTGATGTACTTCATAACCAGTCTTATCCTTCCCCTGTATTTGTCTCTCAATTTATCTGCTTCGCTACGCAGCTCTATACCAAATTCAGTATACCAAATTTCCACTCATTCCTGCATACTTTTTTACAATTACGATACAAATTACCACTCAAAAAATATTACCTGCCAGAGCAAAACATAAGGAGGCAAACATCTTGCCCCCTTAAAGTAATGCTAATACATTCTATATGGCTGCTGGCACAGTCTGTCAATCCATGTATTAGAATAAAACCCAACGATATTTGAAATTATTACATCCGTGACATCCCCATGACCAGAGCTGAATCCAAAATGTAAATTTCTTACCACATTTATTACATTTCCACTTTCCTGCTGCTACCTCTCTCATTTCTTCCTTAGATACTTCTCTCATATTCTTTTCCTCCTGATTTTTAATTTCCAAAAATGTTTGGCTTTTGTTTTCTTTTGATAAGCCTATTGTAGCTTTTGGGAAATACATATTTGTTATGGAAATGGAGGAAAATTTTATAAATTTTCACTTTTACATCTTAATTAACTTTTTTTCCACATTTGCTGCAATATTTAGCTCCATTTACAGGATTTCCACATTGTGTACAATATTTTTTCAATTGTTTTTTTATCTTTTCCGATTCACTATACTCTCTTTTCTGAGGATTTAATCTTTTACAACCTGAATCTTCCAGTTTTTTATGCAGTTCTTTTTCTTCGTTCTCTAACTCTGTACATTCATCCTCAAGTTTTTTAATCTTTTCTTTTATATTGTTCGTTGCTTCCATAAGACTTTTACGCTGTATTTCATATTTCTCTGCCAACAATCCCCTGTCCATTTTTACTCTCTCCTGCTTTTTCCACACATTGGACAAATCTGTAACCGCTTTGCATATATCTGCCCACAGCTACATTGATGTTCCATCATTAAATTCTTTTCCTGACATATCACAAAACTTTCTTCTGAAGCTCTGACTAAAGCCAATTCTTCCGGAATATAATCACTTAATACAGAATATCCACTTCCAGTTTCTATTTTCTTTTCCGAGTCTCTGGAAATTATGTATTTCAATATATTTACCCTAACAGTCAAAACGTCATCAAAATCAAATCGTGTGTCTGGTAATTCAGCACTAAATTTCTTATCTTCGGATTTTGAAAAGGTTACAAAACGAGCAAGTGTCTCCAGACTTTGCGTATTTTTGACCATCTGCACTTCTGCTATAATTCCTTCTATATTTGTCCACTCAAACTCTTCACAGGTTAACTCTAGTTCTAGGTCATATTCCTGGATGATTTTCAATTTCTCACAACGTATTGGCAATACAGGATCAAAATTTATCACATCCCATTCATATATCATTTTTTCAGTTTTCCTTTTTCTTCCAACGCATGCGCCTATCACAAGCGCAGCGCCTGTAATTCCCAAAAACCATATACCTAATCCTGCTCTTAATGTCAACCATTTATTTAAGCTTGAGTTAATACTCAACACAAGCAAAAACATACATACGGAAAGCACCATTGAACTCACTCCCGCTGCTATTGCCCTATAGCTTAACTCCTCTTGTTTCTTTTGTATAACTCCTGCCAGAAAATAAATGTTCAATCCCACTATACACAAACTTAAAATCGAAAGACCAACCAGTAAATATAACATACTATTTACAGCACCACTCTCTGACCATTTATCATAAAATGCCACATCTCGCACTACCAGCAAAAGTACTTTCATACAACTAAGAGACATACCACGTAATGAATTTTCAAAATATACCGTAACCCAAGGTATAAGCGCTGCTATAATTCCTTCCAAAGAAATAATGATCATAATACGCCATATGCCTTTTGTGTCATTTTCCACAACTGCCATATTCGGAGCATCTTCATTTTTCTCACAGTTTGGAAATTCGCCCTCCATTAGTTTATAATAATTATCCACTTTTAATTTTAGACTTTGTCTCTTTTTTATGAGAGTTATTTCTTTATTTTTTAATACATTATAATTATCTGCCAGTTTATTAATCTCATCTGAATATCGCAGCTTCTCTTTTTCATATTCTTCTGTATTTTCTTCCTGTACTATGGATTCAGTTATACAGTCTTCAATTCTAGTTCCACAATATGAGCAAAAATTGGCATCCTTTAATATTTCCTTTCCACATTTTGGACATCTCATCATCCTTACTATTATCTTCCTTCCATTTTCTCTATACTGCTTATTTATAAAAGAATGCTTAGCAACATTCCCTTTAACTTCAGTCGTTTACTTTATTTCCACACTGTCCACAGAATCTCATACCGTTTACAGGAGCACCACAATATGGACAAAATCGATTAACCATCTTTTTATTACTTTGCGGATTTATCTGTTCCCTCTTTTGATTATTTCTAACCTCAACAGTTTCTTTAACATTTTCTATTGTTTCATTTACACTGACCTGATGTCTTTGCATACTTGTTTTGAATTCCATTCTCTTCTTTTCTTTTAAAATCCATAATCTGTTGCAGTAATCATCCAGTTTCTCAATCTCACTTTCCAAACTTTCAATTTCTTTTGTAATTTCTGCTTCTGATTTCTGCGTATTTGCACCATAAAATTCATTTTCTCGCATATCTAATCACCTTCATCCTTGTCTGGTCTTTCCACAAAGTGGACATATACTTAACTTATTTGAATATATTTGCCCACAACTACACTGATGTTCATTACCAATATTCTTTTCTCTGCACATAACAGTATAGGCACCATAAGCTGATCTAGCTTCCCTGATAGCCTCTACTGAATAATCGCTATACCTTGAATAACCACTTCCTATTTCCTGCTGTTTTGGCATATTATAAGACAAAATATTAATCCGGGCACTTTCTACATTCTCGAAATCATACCCTTCATCCGGTATCTGAAATGTTGAAACCCCCTCCCATTTTTTATCAAACACTGCGCTTCTGACAAGAGTTCGTACACTTCCATTTCTCTTTACCAGTTGAACATTCACTGTTAAGTCTTCAATAAAAGTCCACTCAAACTCATCATATGACAATTCTAGTGCTAAACCTCCACTATTTTCACTAATAATCGTAAGATACTTCATTCGAATTGGAAGCACCGGATCATAATTGAGAACTTCCAGCTTTAAATCCACACCTTTGTTTTCATCATCATAGAACTGCATAATGCAAATCAGCACAATTCCTCCAATAAGCATAAGCCAGAATCCAATCTGAGTATGGATTGCAATCCATTCATAATCGTTTCCCGAATCTGCCTGTATAAATAACTTATACAAAAAAAGTAATATTACAACAAAAAGCCCACTTCCTCCTGCACAGAATCCCAATCTCTCCACATCTTTTTCTTTCTTTAATATTTTCCAGATAAAATATGTATTTAAGCCAAGCACAATGAACCCAAACAAATCAATTACAACAAACGGTGTAAGCCAGTCTTTTTGATATTCAATCCACTCATTTCCACCTGATAAACCATATACCAATCCAAAAAATCCAGAACAACTAATTGACATTCCCTGGATAATTCTGCCGTAATATATGGATACCCATGGAACAAAAACTGAGATACATTCTATTAATGCTACAACTGCCGCTGCCATCCATTTAATATTAAAGTCTTCTTTTCGTTTACTTCCGGTAGCCATATCAGGTGCATCTTCATTCGGTCTGCAATCTGGAATCTCATTTCTGCTTAGCTTGTCATAATTATTAATCTTTAACTCCAAAATTTCTTTTTTCTTTTTCAACCTCTGGACCTTTTTCTTTAATTCCAGATGTTTGGAAATTTTCTGCTGCATTTCCTTTGTATGTTCCTGTTTAGCAGGTACTGGTTTTTCAACCACAACTTTTTCGACTACAGCTTTCTCATGTATTTCCTCTCCGCAGAATGGACAGAATATTCCATGTATTGATATTCTTCGACCACAATTTGGACATATCTTTACATCTGCCATATGTAATCCTCCTAATTTTTTCTCACGTATTATTTTCTGAAACTGTCTTGTATATTTAATGGTAATTTATTTCAGTAACTCATACACATCCTCAATATCAACATATTCGCATGGAATTACTACATTTCCCTTTAGATCTATTGCACCATAATAACCATCCTGATCTATAACTATGATATTTTCATTTTCCCCGCTTAACCATGGCATAATGTCATAATATTCCATAGGTACAACTATTTCTCCATACATATTTATAATTCCTGCCGTATGTCCTTCCTGAAAATCATAACCTGCTGCCAATATATAGCTTCCATCCACTTCTACCTCAAATCCATTATCATCTTTAATCGAACTTATCCATGAGTAATTGGGTTCTTGAATCCATTCAAAATTATCATTAATAATTCCCCACATATTCGTTCCAGTTTCTTTTGCTATATAATATCCTGAATCGCCTATATTGCTAATTACACCATAGTCATCAGATATCATTACATTCCCGTCAGGACTTACAACCCCTAAATATTCTTCAGTATAATCAAACGGATACGGAAGTTTATAAATTCTTCGATACCCATAATAATCCACAGAATCGTCAATACTTGCGTACTCACAAGGAAGAATTTCTTTTCCATCCTCATTTACCAATCCATAAACCATATAGTTTTCACTTGCGTCAGCGTCTGTTTCTTTTCCAACCACTGCATATCCTGAACTGTCAAACTCGCCAACTTCATCATATCTCTCATATATTGAACAAGTACCCGACAGTATTTTATATCCGGCACCCGCTATAACTACTACAGCAAGTCCTATAACTACGCTTGCTATAATTACACTTTTTTCCTGCTTTTTTATTTTTTTCACAGGCAGTTCTTCTCTGCACCATGTACAAAATCTTGCATCATCCACATTTTCTTTTCCACATCTTGGGCACTTCTTCATATATTTTATCCCCCTGATTTTTTACAATTTTCTTGATTAATTATATCATGTAGCGTTTTCCTATAGAGTTATCATACATAAACAACCACAGTTTGCTACATATTTAACTCCTAATATATTTCCCTATTCCGTTATATGAAAACAAGGGACCAGCACTGATCAGCCCCTCATCCTCATTAATCTCCATATATAATTTGTTTTTCCATCGTAAAGATGTATTATCCGAAACTATTAATTCCTCAAAAGTATCAGACAAGCTTTTGATAAATCTATTGCAGTTTCCGGAAAATATATATACTTTTTCAATTTTTTATTTCTGTTCCTGTAAGATTTTTAAGTGAATCTATATTCTTAATTGGATTATCCTGCAGACATAACTCCTTAAGATTTGTCATGTCGGCTAAAGGTTCTACATCCTCTATTAGATTTCCGTCCAAATTTAATTTTTTAAGTTTCTTAAGATTTTTCAGAGACGATATATCCTTTATCTGATTTCCATATAGTACCAACTCTTCTAAATTGACAAGCTCGGACAAAGCGTCAATATCCGTAATATCATCACTACTTAACCATAAATTTTTCATTTCTGTCATTCCTGTTAATGGCTGCAGACTTCCAAGATCCGCTCTAGTAACCGTCAAATCTGTTAACGCAGTCAAACCATCTAAAACATCAAGCGAATCTATTGCATATCCATCCAGTCGCAATTGTTCCAATCCCACCAACTCTCCCAGAGCCTCATTATTTTCTACTATACATGTATCTAAATTCAGTTTTCGAAGATCAGGAAATTTCTTTAAATCGTCCAATGTCGTAAATATCGGAGGCGCAGGCATTGCACATAGCTCATCATTATCAGACTTAGAAACATATTCATTTTTTTTATTTTCTGAATATACCCTTACAGCATACTGAGAGGATATATCAATCCCTATTGTATCTTCAATATCTGTATAAGTTACTTTGTCTTTTCCAAAAGCTTTACCTATTAACTCTCCGAATTCTTTATCTTCCCATTGAATGATTGATTTATCCTCATTTTGCACTTCGTTCAACAACAAAGACATTACTCGATCATCTTCTTTTTTTGCTAAAATAAACCCACAAAGTATCAACATCGTAATACAAACAAATTTTATTTTCCTCATATGTTACTCCCCTCTGCGAATCATTTTTCCCAATTCACTTTTAGGAAGTTCATATTCTGAAATATGTATTTCATGAAGCCGGTCTAAAAAACTAATTTTTTCAATACAATTTCTAACTGATTTTTTTAATACTTCTATCTGATTAGTATTGTCCGTAACAATAATCACGTTGAATTTTGTTCGATTTTCAATTATTTTTTTTTCTATTTTGCATTCTTTTATTCCTGGAATATTAGCAATATCAGCCTCCAATAATTCTGGTGTCAGTTTTTTTCCATCTTCGAAAACAATTAAATTAGCTTTTCTTCCAGTTAAATACAAAAATCCATCTGCATCCATATATCCCATGTCCCCTGTATATAACCATCCATTATGAATTATTGTTTGAGTTGATTCAAAATCATTCCAATATCCTAACATAACATTATCACCTTTGACAATAATCTCTCCATTTTCCAGACGCACTTTGCAACACGTTAATACTTTTCCCACGCTGCCTTCTCTAAAAAATTTATCACAATTCATACTTATACATGGAGAACATTCTGTAAGTCCATATGCCGAAAAAATCATTACACCGAAATCTTTTAGTTTTTCGCAATTTTTTTCGTTGAGTGAAGCCCCCGCACACATGATTTTCTTTAATCTTCCACCTGTCGAAACCTCATAACTGCCAGTTTTTTTCAACATATGTTCCATTGTATATACCATTGCCGGAGGAAGATTCATATGCGTAGGTTTGAAATAATATATGTCCTTAAAAAAATTAAACTTATTTGAAGAAAAGCAAATTGTCCCACCTGAATAAAGTGGTCCTAACATATCTGCCACAAGACCAAATAAATGTGTATATGGTAAAACATTATAGTACACTGCTCCCTTAGGGTAATCATAATACTGCATTCCACTTACAGTATCACTAAGCAAATTCTTTTGTGATAACATTACTTTTTTTGTAAAAGATGTAGTTCCTGAACTCTGAGCTATTACCGCTAAATCACTACACTCCCTTTGCTCTGGAAAATTGTATTCTTTACTATCTTTTAATAAAGCTGTCACCTTAGTATCTGTCATTGTTTCACTATTTTCTACTTCCCATTGACACAATGAATGCAAAACAACAACCTTTCCTGCAATAATAGCAGCAAAAAAAGAAACGCAAAAGTACACAGGACTATCTATTTCCATATAAATATAATTTGCTGTACTGTTTACAAAATATCCTATTAATTTCCCAGTCATATTGAATATTTCATGATATGTCCAGCTTTTTTCATAATTTCTAAATGCAGGTAATTCACCATACCATTCATTGATTCGTTTCATAAATTCTCCAAATGATGAACATGATAGTACTTTATTCAGTTTCACACTCTTCTGATCCATCTTTTTTTCTCCAATTTTCTGTATACAAACTCAGAATATATAAATCATAATATCTTCCCATTATATATTTATTTTTCTTGAGAACAGCCTCTTTCTTAAACCCCACCTGTAATGCAGTCTCCAAAAAATTTCTCTCAACATCCGTTACTTCTATAAAAAATTTATTTATAGGATACTCTCTAATAAGAATATCCATAAACTTTTTCAAAGCAGCACAGTCAGCTGTTTTCTCAAAATAACCATAAATCATGCAATGACCATCATATATGCGATAATCGTAACACAAAACAAATCCCTTTGCCTCTTCTGCATCTTCTACCATATAAAGTTCATGATAATAGCCTGACAGCTGTCCACATATCCAGTCACAAAATCTTTCAATATTAAACAATTTCCGTTGTTTCGGAAATACATTAATTTCTGAATGGTTTTTCATCAAATTAAATAAATACTGTCCATCTTTGTTCCAAGTAAATTTACGTAATTTATACATCGCATGCCCTCTATATAATATTTCCAAATCTTACTTCCGGATAATAACAGCAAAATCCCATACGACATTTTTGCGGATAATCTTCTGGCATATACATCATCCTGCAGTATTCTTCTTCTGTACGAGATCTTTCCATAATCCGAATATTCTTCCTGGTCAATTCAATATCCCGATATATTCCTTTAAAATTATCTGCCCGTCCAACAATTTTCAGAGATTTTATTCCTATCTGTTCCAATCTATACAATGCACACATTGCACAGGCATCCAGTCGAAACATGTTTCTATATAAATAGTCATTCACATCAATATCATGACAGTTTTCAAAATCCCTATAATCACTTTCATAGTAATTTTTGTTATATCTTGTGTAAGTACACGTTGCACCACATTCCGGTCTGTGCATTCCGAGACAATAACAGTCTGAAAAAACACAACCATTTCTTAAAAAAAATGCTTCAAATTCTACATCTGGAATTTTTTTGCAAATGTCAGAAATTTCATCCAGGCTCAGATCACGTGGAAGTATCATTCTTTTTACTCCCAGTTTTCGATACATCTTAGCAATATCTGAATTGTAAATACCACACATCGTGCTTGCAACTGGCTTCAATCCGTGCTTTAAAGCAGTCAGCATTGCATTAATATCTGACAAGATTACCCCGTCTACCCTTATTTTTTTTAATATTGGAAAGTAATTTTTTTCTATATAACGGATTTGATCTTGTGAATAACTATTGGCATTCATTGTAACAAATGCCTTTTTATTGTGGCATTTAATCTTTTGGGTTACCTCTGCCATCTGATCAAAATGATATGGATTAGCCAACTTTCCAAACCCAGACATTCTATTTATATCCGAATAAATTCCAAAAGAATCTTCCCATTTATCATCATAGAACCCAAAATAAAATTCATCTGCTCCTGCTTTCACATAAGAATCCAAATATTCACTTTTACTCAAAGGTACCAATATTTTCAAATTTAAACTCCCTCCATTCATTTACTGGAAAGAAAATCTCACGTTCCGCATTTTTCCCTATTAATTTAACTGAATTGATTTCATAATATAATGTCCGTCCAAATCGCCTGATTACAGGATCACAGTCCGTCTGTACAACATGTCCCGAATAAGTATCCATCATATGCTCACATTCCATATTACACATACTGTTAGGCCTGAATTTTTCTTTTATATCCCGATGAATCGAAGCAAATTTGCAAATATTCCCTGTCGTCATATAACAATATGGTGTATGTATACCTACGCTTATATCCGTATCCTTGATCACTGTTGTGTCAATTACATTATTTGTTGGATCCAGTTCAACAAGATTAAATCGAAATAAACTCCAATATTCATCTTTTAAGTGTGACAACAGCATTGGAGATACCGGTTCCTTTAAATATTGTGGCATGCGACAATCCCTTGGATCTTTAAAAAATAACCTTCCAAGATTAATCTTATATTGTACTTTAGATTTAAAAAAATCCAGCATTCCCATGTCATTTACTGTAATCTCATCAATAATATCCCCTGCAATTTTGCAAATTTGCTCTGCTTTTTTCTTTCCAATTTCTATATCTTTTTCAGAAAACACCGGAATCGTCAATGTAACATGTATTCCTCTTTTCGCACAGATTTCAAGTACCTTTTTATATCCCGAAAAACGACAAAAATACTGACTGCAAAACGAAGACCCTATATTTATACGTTCAATACAGCTTTTTTTTTTAAATGCTACATAATCACAAAACTTTTCAAGCATATCAGAGTTCATCAAACTAAAATTAAATATTTCACAAAAATTAATACAGAACACTACCTCACCAGCTTTCCTATTGTTTTTTCAAATTTATCTTTTGAAATAGACAAATAATATAAGCCATAATATCTCCCATTAAAATAGCGATAATCTTTAAGCATCCCTTCTACCTCAAACCCAGCTGCCAAATTGCTTTGCAGACTTTCGCTGTTATACTCATATACAGTTGAATATAATTTTCTAAGAGGATACCTTAAAAATAACTGCTTCATAAATGTAACTGCCGCAATTCCTCCTAAACCCGTTTTTCTATATTCAGGGAGAATATACACGACTAATTTACAATGTCCGTCTACTAATGAAAAATCATAATTATGTACATATCCTATTGCCTTTGATGTTCCTGTTTCATATACAATAAAAAAGTCATGAAAGTCATCATACATTCTATTTATAAACCATTTTTCAAACTGTTCTATTGCATAAAATTTTAATTTTGTAGAATATAAATACTGGTCTTCTGCATTCATAATATCATATAAAAAACGTATATCATGCGAAATATCAACCTGTTTCAGTCTGACTCCTTCCACTAATCGACTTCTCCCTTCTCTTTTATCTATAAGCATTCAATAATTCATCTGCCTTGGTATTTAACAATTTGATTTGATTAATTTTGTACGCAAGGCATCCTCCCGAACACTTCATAACTTTTCTCAAATGACAATCCAGACATTTATTGCAATACGAAGTGTTATATGCGTACGCATCAACTATACGAATATAAAACTTTTCCAATTCCAATATTCCTGAAAAATCATCGATCCGCTGTTTTGTACAATCTGATAACCCAAAACATCTTACAGCTGTAAGGTCTTGTCTGATATCAATTACCGGAGTGCAATGCACTTCATTAGAACTAATGTTACTTTTATTAATATTCTGTCTAATAAATTCGCTGTTTAAATATGTCGAAAACTGCATCAACTCATCTTCTGATACCAGACATGAAGGTATCTTATTACAATCAAAATTAGGAATAATATCATTCTTCAACAATTCATGAAAAAAAGAGAACATACGCGGTTTCATACTTTCAAAATAAGAATGCACATCTATATTTCTGTTTTCCTCAAAGTTAGGTACTGTAATAGACACTCTGACATGATGAAAATGATACTCTTTCAACAATTCAATCAAATACTCATATTCAAAATTCGTATCATACATGTTAATTCCCAAAGTAACTCTGTCCATACACAGTTTATCTTCTATTAATACCTTCAAATTTCGTTTTAACCGTTCAAACTGATGTGCACCTATATCTTCTGGTGAATTACAATTAATGAGCATATGCGTTTTGGGATGGCACAAAACATTCCAAAACTTATCCATTAAAATACCATTTGTATACACCATAACACCTTTAACTCTTTTATCCAGTAATAACTTTCGCATAAAATACTCAAACTTAGAATGAGTTGTAGGTTCCCCTCCAATCAGACCAACAGAAGAATGACTTCCATCTCCAACAATAAAATCAACTGCTCTTTTAAAAGCCTCCTCTGTTATTTCATTTTTGTCTTTATTTACAAATTCATTTGCAAAACAATACGGACAATGTAAATTACAACTGTCTGTCATCATAATATTTGCCATACCGCTTTATTCCCCTCCACAAACCTGCTCATAAAACTCACGCACCGTCATATCATTTCTGAGTAAAGATAAGTTCACATTATTTCCATTATTCTTTTCAATCAGACAAATCAGCATCATCAGATCAAAAGAGCACAGTCCCAAATCACTAGCCAGACAATTCTCTGGTAATATTTCCTTTTTTTCTGGTAAAACATCATTAATTAAAGTGCAGAATTGTTCATATTTCATATGCTAACCTCACAAAAAACTCCATCACAAGACCCAAAGCCTCATGATGGAGTCAAACTACTGGACGATCATATTATTCCATATTTATCATATTTTTTATTTTCCGCCACCACCATTATAAGATCCACCATAAGAATCAGAACTTGTATAACCTGTATCACTATTATAGTAACCACCATAACTATCAGGTCTGGTATAACCTGTATCACTATTATAATAACCGCCATAACTGTCAGGTCTGGTATAGCCTGTATTGCTATTATAATATCCACCATAACTGTCAGGTCTTGAATATCCTGAGTCTTCATTATAATAACCGCCATAGCTATCAGCTCTGGAATAACCACCGCTATTATTACTACCGCCAATATCTCCACCTGAACTGTCTCCACTATATCCCATGTTACGTTCCTCCTTTTTAATTTCTTTTAAATAGAATTTTATCTAAATAACTTTTCATCTTCAGCCCATTGTTCAATATTCGAAGTATTTACATAGATATTATATTCATTGATTATTTTGTCAAAATGCTCTTTCATATAAACATTTCCTCCATCCAAATACGCTACCCATGCAAAATATGCTGCTCTTTTTATCGTATTTTCGGAAGTCAAAGATCCAGCAGTTCCAATACAACATCTATAATAAAAATGTGAAATTTCAGAAGCTGCATCTACAAACTCATCCCTATATTTTGCATTATTTAATGCTTCAAGTAATAAATCCTCAATATAAAAAATTTCATTATCATTTTGTTCGTTCTCAGATATTATCCGCATTCTTTTTTGATCCAAAAGTTTCGCATAGTTCAAAAGACCTTTAGAATAATTTTGACTCGCCGATAATTTATACCAATATTCAGCTTCCTCCAAATTTCCATCTGCCATGTATTCCAATCCTACAGTATACTGTGCATCTGCATCTCCTGCTTCTGCTGCTTTCATATACCAATATTTGTATTGTTCATTGTTCTCTCCATAACCACCATATTGCGTATAGCACATAGCTATCGCCTTCATTGCACGGATACTACCTCCATCCGCTAATCCTTTTAAAAGTCTAAAAGATTCTTTTGGATTATAATTCTGTAACGAATATCCCAACCAATACTGTGCCTCTGGATTTCCTGCATAAGCTGCATCCGAATAAATTTCTATTCTGGCTCGACACAGTTTATCTGTAAGATATGGATCATTACTTTCATCCATTCGATTAATTTCTTTTCTCGCCCATTCCTCTCCATTGTCCAAAGCTCTAACAACTTCAACAAATGCACGATCTACCTTCGGTATTTCATCTGATCTTCCCATTAATTTGTTAAATAATCCCATGTTTGTCAACCCCTTCCTCTTTTTTATTCACGCATAAAACTTTGAATTTACTTTTTATTCCTATAATTTGATTATATCATGCCACTTTTTAATATAGTGTAAGTGTACATAAATAACTATATTTCACTACATATTTAACATTTATTATTTCAATTAAAATAGGAATGTGTTATTTGTAACACATTTCCGTAATATTTTGTCGCATATTTACTTGAGATACTTACTAATAAATGTTATACTTGTTCTATAATTGAAAAGAAGTCGGATGCAAGTTTCGTCTTACGCCCTCTAATCTTACGAAAGGAGGGTGATGCCCATGAACACAATGGAAGTTCTCACTTTGTTGTTAGTAATATTCACGGCATTGACCTACATAGATCAGCATAATAAGAAATAAGCATCCCAACCGCCCAAAGTTTGGATGCTTATTTCTCTTTACTAAAATTATAACCGAGGGCAATCGGAACTTGCTTCCGATCATCTTCTGAATAGATTATACAACGAGGCACTTGCTTTTGCAAGTGTCTCATCCCTATTACTCTGCACATTCTCACATTCTAATTCCCTTTGCTCTCGAAGCATTACTATACACTTTTACTCCATTCACAATCTTATATGCACGAACAATATAATAATAACTCTGTCCTCTTTTTAATCCGCTATTAGAAAATGAAGTGGTTCTTCCATTTACCGTTGCAACTTTCTTAAAAGTTCCTGTGGCAGAATAATTTCTGAATATTTCATATGCAGTAGCATTACCCACATTATTCCATGTTATTCTGGCTTTTGAAGTTGTAACTCTCTTAACAGATTTTATATTCACAGAGTTTGCAAGCTTTGCCTGAACTTTAATTGCATATGGATACTGTTCAGAATCAGATTTAAAAATCTTCGATAAACGAATATAATATTCTCCAGGCTCACAAAGTCTCTGTAAAACTATACTACTTTGATTTCTCGCTCTGTTATACGTCCCTGTATCACTAGAGCATAAATAATTCCCCTGATTATTATTTAATCCCACATATATATTTTGATTTCCCTGAATAGATAAAGTAATAGTTATATTCATTCTGACCGGAATACTGAAGTAGAAATCCTGGGCAAAACTACGCCATGGATCCATCAAAGAAGGATTCACATTGTTGCAGGCAATTCCTCTGCTAACTGTATTAAGCTTCAGCGCTTTTGCACTTGTCATCCAGTCATTCTCTCCTGCCTGCACTGGTACTGAACACATAATCAATATAAGCATCAATACCAATATACCAGCAAACTTACATCTGACTTTTTTCTTTAAGTTCATAATAAAACCCTCCCTCTTTTTCTTTCCCCGGTATTTTTCAAACACTTCATATATACCCGTAATCATTTTCGGACTATCTTTCTTATAATATTTTTTCTTCTTCCATGGAAACATTATCGTTTTTACATATATGCCGCGTTTGAAAGTACCCAGGAAAAGTTTTTATTCACGCACAAAACCTTAAAATTACTTTTTTGTTTCCATAGCCCAATTATATCATGTCACCCTTTAATATAGAGTAAGGGCACATAAATAACCATATTTCGCTACATATTTAGCATTTAATGTATCATATCCTTCAATCTCTCATATTCACTTGCTCCGCCCTGATACATATTATATAGATAAAAGTTTTTCTGTTCCTCTGCTGCTGCAACTACGTTATCTACCAGAAATTCAGCTCTATTTTCTGCTTCCAGATACTGCATGATAAAGTTGTCAAATCCGTCCTGTTTTCTCAGGATTGAGTATCCGCATTCTCCCAGAATATGATCCAAACGCTCACGGTCAACTATATGTTCTTTGTGTCTCATACCTTCCTGTCCAAAGAATAACAGATAACAGATCAGAGTCGTTCTGTCGATGTCGATATTTCCTTTTATGTAGTTTCTGACAGAGTTTTCCCCTGCTCTTCCTTTCTGATAGCCGCGCTGTGCCACATCTGTATTTCTTGTATATTGTCTGTCGTACTCTTCTTCTTTTTGTTTCATCTCTGCTATTTTTCTGGCAACTGCTTCTCTGTCAGAGAGATCTTTCCATCCATGCTCATAAGTACGGATAGCTTCTGCAAGTTTCCTCTGGTCTTCCTCACTGATCTGGTCTACATCATCGCTGTAACCATCCAGCATTACCTCCATCCAGTCTGCAGATATATAGGAGAAATAAAAATAGTTGAATGCATCATAAATGTTACCGAAAGATATCCTTGAATCCAACAATTCATTCCGCACATCTTCTGCACTTTCTGATTTTTTCCGCAGATCACTTTTGCATTTCAGAACTGCCAGATCCATTGCCGCCTGCTCCATACCGAATCGTCTTTCATAGGCAGTCAGATAGCTTTCTATTTTCTCTTCAATGTAGAAATTCAGATACTTGCAGTAATAATATCTTGCTTTCTCTCTTACACTGCGAAACTCTTCCAGATTAAGTTCTACGAATCGAATAAACTGTTCCTTTGAACTTTCTTTTTCAATCTGTTCACGCATGTTTTTTGTTACAGATAATGTTTTAAGTTTATCACCATCTGCCTGGGAATTACTCTCCAGATATTTTCGCAGATCACTGTATCTAATGGCACTTTCATTAAACCATGGATCTAACTGTGAATTTGCAAAAATCTCCTTTTCGCAAAGTTCCTCCAGCTCTTTCCATTCCTGATATGTCATCTTATTACTGAATGCATAAATTAAGGTTGCTTCAATAAAGTTTCTGGCATACAGCTGCTCGCATCCGTTCTCCTGCAATTTTTTGTCCAACTGTTCCAGAGTCATATGAGTCACAAATCCCAAAGCAATCAGACGATATCTTAATGGTCGGTTCTTGATCTTTTTTGCATTCTTTCCCATGCATTCATCTAATATTTCTTTACAGTCCTGTCCGCTTAAATCCTGAATCATTTTTTCGAATACTGATCCCATTTGCAATTTCTCCTTCATATTGTTTATATTCCTGTCGTATCGTACGCTGAATCTCTTCAGGCACAACTCCTTCATTTAAATACCGTAGGAATTCATAGTCATCACCTGTAATGCACATCATATCTATAACCCGACGCAGGAGCTCATTTTCCCATTCGTCCGCCATGCTGATGCTGCATTCCAGACGCACCGGTGATAAATAATATTTCATTCCCCTTGGTATATTTTCATTTCTCCTTTTAATATACCATTTCGTTGAGTTAATTGCACTTCTTTCGTTGTTTTGGAACAATATTTGTTTTAAACGCAATCTGTATTCACCTGGCAGTATATCCAACTCATATTTTGCCAGGGCATCTGTGTTCTTTCCTGCTCTGATTTTAAAGTTTAATGTATTCTGTTCTTCATTTGATATGATTTTCTCAACGCCTGCTCTGCGTAGACATTCCTCTGCCTTTTCCAGTACTTTCCTTGCTTCACTCCATTTTTTCTCACCGGCCAGAGTAAAATAGCATTCTAATATTCCGATATTCTTATTGTTCATGGCATTCCTTTCTCATAGTCAATCCAAAATTTATAGTTACCTGATTCTTTCATACCACAAATGAAATGCAGATTTGTTATAGATAGAGAATATTTTACATGAAAACAAGGGGCCATCGAATGATATGCCCCTTGTTTTGTCCGTTCTACTCATATTTAATTTTTAATCCTAGAAAAGAACCCAATGATATTTGAATCCAACGCAATCATGAGCTGCCCATGACCAAAGTTTATGCCACATCCAAAATTTTTCTCCACATGTATTGCACTGCCATCTTCCTGCTGTTACCTCTCTCATTTCTTCTTTTGATACTTCTCTCATTTTCTTTTCCTCCGTTTTTTTATTTTCAAAAGTTTTTCGCTTCTGTTTTTCTTTTGATAAGTCTATTGTAGCTTTTACGAAATGCACATTTGTTATAAAACCAAAAAATTCAGAAAAATTTTTTTGATATTTTATAATAAAATAAATATCTTCAAAGCCAAACATTATATAGGCTAATAAATAGAAAATACACAGTTATGACAACAATTGCATTAAAGGGTGGAATTATCTATGGAATCTCAAAAAGCACATATTTCATCTTTTTCCAAACAGATTCTTGCTGATCTAATCAAGCAAGGCTATCGTGGAAAAGAATTACTTAAAAACTTCAGACAAATACAGCAAAAAATACGTCCTGCAGTAGAGGCAATGCTTGCTGAAGCCGATCAAATTGCTGAATCTAAATCAGGCGGATGTTCTTTAGAAGATGTTTTTGGAAAAGAGGCCGATAAATAACATAAATTAGCTCTTTTCCGAACACACAGGGCACATTAAAACAAGGGACTGTCAATCAGCCCCTTACTTTTTGCTCAAATATAATTTTCAAAACCTTAAAAGAAAACCCAATGATATTTGAATCCAACGCATCCATGCGCCGCCCAAGACCAGAGTTTAATCCAAAGACTAAATTTCCGTCCACATGTATTGCACTGCCATTTTCCTGCTGTTACCTCTCTCATTTCTTCTTTTGATACTTCTCTCATTTTCTTTTCCTCCGTTTTTTTATTTTCAAAAGTTTTTCGCTTCTGTTTTTCTTTTGATAAGTCTATTGTACCTTTTACGAAATGCACATTTGTTATAAAACGAGAAATTTTTAAATTTTTTTTCTCTTCTCAGAACGAATTGCGCCACCCCATTTTTTGTAGTATGATTATCAGAAGACTTAAGAAAAAGGAGTTTTACTTAATTTTGAAACTTGCAATTTGTGAAGATAATTCAGTACATTATAATATGATACATACTCTCCTGAAGAAGTATCTGAAGGATTCTTTTGAAGTGACGCATTTCACATCCGGTGATGAATTTCTTCGGGTGGTGGAGGGGGAGGGGTGTCCTTATTCTATTGTTCTGACGGATATTGATCTTGGCTCTGATGATTTGAATGGTATCTCACTTGCAGATAAGATTAATCACCTGAGTCCGGACACTCAGATTATTTTTATCAGTCAGTATTTGCAGTACGCTACCGCAGTTTATGAAACAGAACATGCCTATTTCATACACAAACAGCAGCTTGAGGAATATCTTCCTCTGGCTTTAAAAGCTGCCTGCCGGAGACTGGAGAAGTTACATACACAGTATCTGTATTTTTCCGGAAATTCACGTAATTATCAGGTGCTCTGTTCAGATATTCTTTATCTGGAACGTAATTTGCGGCAGACTACGCTTTATACCAAATCCGGAACTTATACAACCAAAGAGAAATTAACAACTCTTGTTGAACGAATGAAACCGGATTTCTGCATCTGTCATAACAGTTTTGCTGTAAATCTCCGCGCAGTGCGGACTTACAGTCACAAAGGAATTGTGCTTTCTGATAGTACAGAGATTCCTGTCAGCAGATCTTATTATCAGCAATTTAAAGACGCTTTTGCTTTCATGATGCTTGCCAGTCACGGGGAGGTGCAGTAAATGGGTAGTCATATGATTAATTTATTCTTGTGTATTCTATCCAGTCTTTATCTGTGTTTTGGTCTGCTTTACTTTTGCTGCAGGATCCTGCCTTGCAGACAAAGGATCTCACTACCACTTTTTTTGTGCCTGACACTATTTGGAACTCTGTTATTTTGGCTTAAGCGGGAGTTACATCATAATGAAATGACAATTCTGTTTCAAATTACAGCATTTCTTGTGATAATCTTTTTGTCTCAGACATCTTTAATGAAAAAATTAGCTGTCTATTTTATTTTTCAGCTGTTAACAATCTGTCCGGAAATTTTATGTACCAGTGTTTTCATTGAACTTCATAATCTTTTTGTACCGACCAATATCTATACACCCCACAACCTGATATCCAGTTGTTCACCTGCAGAATATCTGGTCATTGAACTCTCCAATATTCTGCTTGGACTGTTTCTTCTCTGGAAAATTTCAGAAATCCTGAAACAATGTATTGATCATTTAAAAGTGCTTACATGTTTACAACTGTTGCTGCCACTGGTTGCTCCGGTTTTGCTCAATGTTCTAATTGCCATTCAGAAAAAGTCTGAAGCAGTTCTGACACTCAGTATCATATACTGGTTTGTCTGTATCAGCAGTTATCTGCTGTTCCTGCGTGCAGTCCGTTCTTTAGATCAGCAGCATAGAGAATATTTGCAGAAAAAAATGGAAATTGAATTAATAAAAAAACAAATGAACGATTCTGTTCAGCTAAGTAATGAATATGCCAGTCTCCGAAAATGGAATCATGACATTGAAAATCACATCATGTCTGTCATGTATCTGATGGATATGAAAAAGTATGAGGAAGCAGGGACATATATCTCTTCTGTTTTGTCTCAGCTTAATCTTAACCGGAAAGAAACCTGCCAGAAGGAGGATTCCCATCATGAAGAAGAACATTAAATTGATTCCTTTATTTCTCTTCCTTTTTGTATTCCAGCTGCTATATTTTCTGTCCACAATTTATACAGAAAAAATTGATTCTATGTTTCTGATCCTGGCTGTGTTTATGATCATTATCAGTGTCCTTCTATACCGTATGCTTTCTGATGTATTAAAGAAATCTGACATTGAAACGGAATTGTCTTTTCTTCAAAAGCAGAAACAATTAAAGCAGGAGCAGGACTACAGTCTTCAGATTCGTAGACAGAATACTCAAGATTTTCAGTTCAAAACTGTACAGGGGCTTCTGGATTTCCAGACACTCCTGAAACAGGGAAAATACGAACAGGCTGATGACACGCTTAGAAATCTGAATCAGACTTTTCAGAAAGAGCGTTTTCATCCTTATTGCCAGAATAATCTCCTGCTGGCAATCCTGGAGGGAAAACGCATTCGCGCAGAACAGAATCATATCCAGATATCCTATGAAATCCTTTTACCGAAAAAGATTTCTATTGATACAGTTGACCTCAGCAGTGTGTTTTTTAATCTTCTGGATAACGCCATCGAAGCCTGTAACGCATCCGGCAATTCCAATCCTGCGATTCGGCTTTCCGCAAATATTTCCAATGGATTTCTGACGGTTTATATGCATAACACAAAGAATCCGGCACAGACTTTTACACACCAAACTACAAAATCGGAACCGGGTTCTCATGGATATGGGCTTTCTATTATTGAAGATATCTGTCAACGGTATAATGGGTCTTATCAGTGGATTAATCATGGAGATGTGTTTGATTCTATTGTTTTACTGCAACTACAATAATTTTATCTATAGCAATTCTAGTGTACCGATAAGTTGATTCTTGAAATAAAAAATTTAGACGCGAGATTGTTCAAGAAATCAACTTGTTGGTACACTAGTACATCGTTTCGTAAATAATTATACCAATCGCGCAGAATGCGGATTCGAGTGTGCAAATGAAAAATCCCTCTGAGTACCGCCCGTTTCTATAACAGTACCAAGAGGGATTTTTCTGAAGGAATTTTATGTATAGTATTTTGGTAAGATGGCTTATTTATTTTCCCCTATAGATATCGGAGATTTCAAAATATTATCGTCAAAGACGATTTCAATGAATTTAAACTTGTAAATGCACTAAACAATAGGTAGTCTTGCTACTATCAGATCTTGATGACTCCGAGTAGAAGTCCTGCGAGGAGGCAGACGATGCTGACGCCCCAGATCCAGAAGAAGCAGTTCTTGATATGGTCTTTGATCTCTACATCTGCGAGGCCGATACCAAGGAATGTTGCCGGTACAACCGGGCTGATGAAAGTTGCACAGTTACGGCAGACTACCATAACAATAGCGATGTGTGCCGGAAGTACACCGAAGTTTCCTGCGATTTCGATAAGGACTGGCATTAATCCGAAGAAGAAAGAGTCTGTATCGAACATCAGTGTCAGCGGTACTGCAAGAACACCGATGATCAGTGGCAGGAAGCGTCCCATTGACATTGGAACAAAGCCTGCAAGTACAGTTGCCATGTTGTTCATGATTCCTGTTTTCTCCATTACGCCAAGGAATACACCTGCGCAGAGGATAGTTGAGGACATCATGATGGCCGGGCCTGCATGGGATTTGATGATTTTATTCTGTAAAGATGCACCGCGGAAGTTTACCAGTAAGGCAATGGCACATCCAAGCATAAATACATAGTAAGATGGTACTTTTACAACAATCAGACATGCGATGACTGCCAGTGTCAGGATCAGGTTGAACCAGAACAGTTTTGGTCTTGCATATTCTCTTGTTTATGTATTTCCGGCAGCTTCGATCTCTACGTTATCTACAGCTCCTGCACCGTCCAGATGTGCGATCATGGCAATGATACTTGTCATAAGGGTAACACCTACTACATTGTGGCCTACCTTTTTCATTAATGCGCCGATAATCTTATCGAACATTCCTACATCCGTCATGATTCCGAAGAATAATACGGAAAAGATAAATAATGCTGCAGTTGCGTGTACACCTTTGACACCTTCTGCAATGAAGTCTCCCATTTCCTGTACGGAAAAGGTTCCTGTGAGCACCAGAACTGCTGAGGAAGCAGTTGCTACGCTGATAAATGCAAGGGATGGAACGGTTACGTTTTTCAGTAACAGTACGATCACTGTGATGATCGTGGCAAATCCCAGAAGTGCAAGCATTGTCTCATTCATTGTGTTTCTCTCCTTTCGTACCCCTCTGCAGACTCTGTTGTTTTTGCTACATCTGCTGTTCTGCAGTTGGTATCTTTCATACTTTTATTTGATAAACACAGTATATAGGGACAACCTTACATCCTTACGTGATTCACCTTACAGTTTATTAAGAATCAAAAAAATATATTAATACAAGCCCTGCTCTTTCTGGCATTCCCGCACTGATTCCAGCACATTTCTGTCAGATAGCGGTTTCTCTACATATCCGTTAATAATCCCTTTTTTCTTCGCCTCCACAATCTCTCTGCTGATACTTTCAATGCTTACCAGTTTCAGCATCTTCGGATATTTTCCTGCAATGGACATACAGAAATCTACTCCGCTCTGCTCTTCTATACTTTCCTCGACCACCAGAACATCCGCTTCTTTTTCTGCCAGATTTGCGGAAAGTTCTTCTACTGTCATACAGGTCTGTATCTGCATTCCAATCTTGTCAAAGCTGCGCCGCAGAAGTTCCAGAACCTTGGCATTATCATCTGCAAATACCATTCGGATCTCATGGCGTTCTCCTACATGAACCGTCTCCTATGGCTGATCTGCCTGCAGTACCGACAGTCCGATATGGAAACAGCTTCCCACACCCGGCTGGCTTTCTGCAAAAACATAACCTTTATGTGAAGTGACGATCTGCTCTACCAAAGCAAGTCCCAGGCCGGTTCCTTCTCCACCTTTCTTTGTTGTAAAAAACGGATCAAAAATCTGTCGGAGGGTTTCTTTTTCCATTCCGCATCCGTTATCTTTAATGCTGATATAAATATAATCTTTCCATGTATCCGGAAGTTCTTTATTCAAAAATCCTGCAAGGGTTTCTCTGGAAATCACTTCGCACTTTACATGAATGGTTCCTTCTTTTTTACCAATGGCATGGATAGCATTTACACAGATATTCAGTAATACCTGATTGAGCTGCGTTGTGTTTCCAAGGATATTCTCCTGTTCTACCTGGAGTTCACTTTCCAGATGAACCTGAGGCGAACATACAGATGTGATCATCTTTAATGCACGCTGCATCATCTTTTTGACAGGAATACATTTGTATACAGTTTCAACATTCTTGCGGCTGAGAGAAGAAATCTGTTTTACCACATCCATGGCTTTCTCGGATGCTTCCAGGATTTCTTTTGCACTATCCTGTTCATCGGAGCCTTCCGGTAATTCCATCATCAGAAGTTCCGCATGACCCATGATCGGAGTGAGAAAATTATTGAACTCATGGGCGATTCCACCTGTCATGGTTCCCATGATCTGCAGTCGTTCCTGATGTGCGATCGCATCTTCGCTCTTTTGAACATTCTCCAGAAGCGCGTTCAATTCTTTCAGATTTTTAATCTCTCTGGAGGATTTATGTACAGTTCGCAGCATATCCAGAGCTCTCATGACACCTCTTGCGGATTCGATAGCTGCCATGATCAGGACACTTCCTTCCGGACGTCCAAAATCTTTCTCTGCCTGAGCTACTTCTTTTTCTACGATGTAAACGTCTTTGGCGCTCTCTGTTTTCGGGATACGGATGGAATCACAGCCGCCTGCTACTGCGCAGCGGATATCTTCTTTCCAGTAAGGGGAGTCCAGACCATTGATTCTGACTACTCGTTCGCATCCTCTGTAGTTAATGGTTCTTAATGCATGAAACAGGGAAAATCTTGCAGCATCTTTCTGGTTCTCAGCAACTGCATCTTCCAGGTCCAGCATAATAGAATCTGGTTTGTAAATATAAGGATCTTTGATCAGGCCCGGTTTCTGTGCGTTCAGGAACATCATGGTTCTTCTTAATCTTTTTTATTTGGATTGATCATCGGATAGCACCTCCCCATGGTAAATCTTCTGTCTGTAAGACAGAACGGTAAACAGCTGCTTCAATTCTTGCTTTGATGGTGCAGTCCAGTGCACCTTTGTCAACCATTGTTACTTTCGCATTGTCTACACCAAGGTTTTTCAGTGTTTCCAGTGCTACCTTTCTGATCTGATTTCCGTACTGGTTAATAACAGAACTCTCCAGTGAAAATTCAACTTTGCCGTCTCCTTCTTCGATCATTACCTGACAGTCACTGGATTCCAGAGTTCCTGCTACAGCAGGTTTTGTGATTTCCATTTGCTTGTCCTCCTTATTTCTTCTGTGCTTTTTTAGGTTTTGGGTTGGCTTTATTTTTGACTTAACTTTTTCATCTGAGGCTATCATAAGATTGTAACCTTACAGGATGAACAGGGTTTATCTTAATATTTATTAAGGTAAATAAATTTCGCAATGGAAACAGGAGACTTACCTGATTCGGTTAAAAAGGCAATTACACTGATTGACAGACTGTGTTCTGTCTTTCATAATATTCTTTATAATCCAGATATTTTATAAAAGGAGGCACTTCTCATGCCAACTCCCCCCATTGAAGTCGATGACACCCTGAAAGAACGAAGCTCTCACGGTTCATTTGAACTTCCTGTAGAAACATACACTGACAACTGCGAAATCTTCCATTCTCTCTATAACCACTGGCATGATGAGATGGAACTGATCTATATTGAATCCGGCAGTGGTCTGGTACGTCTGAATAAAGAAATCATCCGTGTCAAGGCCGGTGACCTGATCATTGTGAACCGTGGCGTTCTCCATGGCATAAAAACAGATCTGAAGAATATCCTTTATTTCAGGAGCATTGTCTTTGACCTGAATTTCCTGTCCGGACCGGCGGGAGATTTATGTCAGGAACGTGTCATTTCCCTTCTGATGGAAAATCAGGCGGAATTTACCCATATTATTTCCAGATCTGATGAGAATTACGGAAATATCTGCCAGCTTTTTGACCGGATCCATGCCTGCCATAAAGAAAAAAAGCCATATTATTTCGTAAAATTAAAGGCTCTGTTCTT
>OLNH01000455.1_pt1 | contig 35192 bp, 33 predicted proteins | sample 1643101 | NCBI WGS metagenome assembly OLNH01 (sample SAMEA3136758, study PRJEB25190) | human gut metagenome | biome: human gut; feature: human-associated habitat; material: faeces | place: Austria | collected 2013 | reverse complement strand
TAAAATCCTGCGGGACTTATACTCCCGTACCGGTTCGATTCCGGTCTGCGGCATTAATTAAAAGTTGTAAGATATTGTATATGCAATGTCTTACAACTTTTTTTGCGAAAAAAGGAGTAAATACAAATGAAAAAGGAAAAAGTGAATGATAAGTCACAAAACAGGTATATTGCAGGAATAGATGGACTCAGAGCAATTGCAGTTTTAATGGTATTTGCATATCATTTAAAACTTCCCATAGCAAAGGGGGGCATTATCGGAGTAACTATTTTTTTCGTGATATCAGGCTTTCTGATTACCCATATTTTATTGACGGAATTAGAGAATACAGATACAGTTAATCTTAAGAATTTTTGGATTCGAAGAATCAGAAGATTATTTCCTGCGATTCTAACAATGGTGACGTGTTTAATATTTGCAAGTGCACTGTTTGACAGGGCTTTATTTACAAAGGCATGTTCTGACTTGCCGTCTGCACTTTTGGGATATAATAATTGGTGGCAGATTTATAATCATGTTTCATATTTTGAAAATGCAGGTGCACCGTCACCGCTTACACATTTTTGGTCTTTAGCCATTGAAGCGCAATTTTATCTTGTATATCCTGTTTTATTTAAATGCATTAGTAAGCATAAAAATAGAAAAAAAGTGCTGACTGGCATTACCATAGCAGGTGCAATTGTTTCCTTGTTGTTATTAGGCTTTTTATTTAACCCATCTAAAGATCCGAGCAGATGTTACTACGGAACAGATACTCGAGCTTTTTCTCTCCGTTTTGGTGCCGTGTTGGCCTTACTGGTAGAAAAAAGTCAAATATCAGAAGAAAAATCTAAAGGAATGAGAGATTTTGCAGGTATTCTTTCTGTGCTGGTTCTTATTTATATGATGAGTGCTGTTGATGGATACAGCAGCTTTTTATACAGAGGAGGACAGGGAATGGTTTCCCTGCTGGCTGTCCTGGTAATTTACTCTCTTTTAAATCCCTGCAGTATTTTAAATAAGGTGTTGGGATTTCCAATCTTAAGATGGATTGGTGAGCGTTCTTATGGCATTTTCCGGTGATTTTATTACTTAGCAATGGTAAAAAAAGCAGTTGGTGGTTAATGCTGATTGAGGTTTTATTCACCTTTCTTTTTGCAGCATTATCTTATCATTATATTGAAACCCCTATACGATATGGAACAATCAGAAAGAACATTGCAATTATAAGAAGGAGAGTCAGAACAAAAGGGGAACGTAAAAACCAAGTCAGAGTTTTGAAACGCTGTCTTCTTATTGGTCTGGGTGTGTGTCATAGAAACCGGAATGATACTGTGTATTGCATTTGTACCAAAAGAAAAGGTGCTAAGTCATATTGACAGTTTGGAATCCCAAGCAGAGAAAGCTGAAAAATCCAAGGAAGAACATGCTTCGGTACAGAAAGAAACAAAAGAGCAGAAAGAGGAAACTGTTATATCAGATGAGGAAATTCTGAAAAATTTGAATTTGTTACTGATGGGGGATTCAATTGCAATGGGGGCAACAGATGAATTTTATGAAGTATTCCCCAATAGTATCAGTGATACGGCCGTTAGTCGATATACAACAGAAAGTTTTGATTTGTATGATTCCTATGTAAATGAAAAAGGCTGGAATGGAGATGGTGTTATTTTTGCACTTGGAACGAATGGACTGCTTTACAATTCTCTTGATACATTAAGAGAAAAAATTGGTCCCGAAAGGCCCTTTTTTGTTATTACAGCGAGAGCACCTTATACGAGCTGGGAACAGTCTAATAATGCGGAAATATATGAGTTTGTTAAATCTACGGATTATACCTATCTTATTGACTGGTATAAGGAAAGCGAAGGTCATTCAGAATATTTTGTTGAGGACGAGACGCATTTAACTTCTGAAGGGGCACAGGCCTATATAAATTGTATAAAAAAAGCAGTTCTGGAAGTTTTCAAAAAATAGAAATAGGAACTATCACTTTAAATATAGAAACATTTCTGAGTTTTGTTTAAAGTGATAGTTCCTAAAATTTTTTATCCCACAAATTTAATAATATTGTAGATATTGATAAAGATAATTAAAACCATTAATCCGATAAACAATTTGTCCACGGTTTTGTCGTCGATTTTTTTATTGACTTTCCTCCCGCAGGCGCCTCCGGCAATACCGCCGACTACCATGAATACCAGTGTGATAAGCTGGAAATCGGGGACGCTTTTGGTTACCAGCGAAGACAGCAGGCTGGCTATCTGGGAAAAGAAAATAATATACAGGGAGTTTTCTGCTGCAACCTTGGTGGTCATGGAGAAGAAGAAGAACAGGACTACCAGATTGATAGGACCTCCGCCGATTCCTAAGAAGGAGGAAAGTATACCCAGGAAAACACCGATACCGATACAGGCAACAGGATTGCTTATATGGCAGGTTTTGATACGCGCCTTGTAAATGGTGTAAATCAGAGTTCCCAGGGTAACAGCCAACAGACAGGCGGCTTGTACAGCGCCTACTTTGTTTTTGTCAGGACTGAGAGAGGAAATAAGGGAAAACATGGATTTTCCCAGAAGTCCTCCTGCAGCTGCTCCCAATGCAAGGGGCAGACCGGTTTTCTGTTCTACATGAGATTCTCCGCTGCATTTGTTCTTGATAACGGAATATGTAGTCATGGAAAGTACAGTACAGCCGGACAGAAAACTGATGGTAGCCACATCCATAATGCCAAAGGCATCTAACACGGGTTTTATAATTACACCGCCGCCAATACCGCAAATAGCCCCGATAACTGAGGCTGAGAAGCAGATTAGAAAAATTAATAATAGTACCATTACAATACCTCACTTTTATATAGTCATATCTATTCTAGCCTTTTAGTGGATATATAACAATTCTTATGTTATTATAATATATATAATAAAAAACTTATGTATTGTGCGGGAGATAACAATGACACTTAGACATTTGCGTATTTTTTCAGAAGTATGTCGGCAGGAGAGCATTACGCTTGCTGCCGAGAGCATGAATATGGCACAGCCGGCGGTGAGTTATGCCATTCGGGAATTGGAAAGCTATTATGGAACAAAATTGTTTGAACGTATGAATAGAAGGCTGTATATCACGGAGTCAGGGGAACAGCTGCTTTTGTACGCAGATTCCATTCTTTCCCAGTTTGATGAGGCCAGGGATGTGCTGCGGGATGTACACGCAGTCACGCGGGTCCGAATTGGGACGAATGTATCTTTTGGTATCAGTGCATTTCCAAAGATATTTTCAGAATTTTCCCGGAGATATCCTCAGATTCCTCTTTATACCAAGGTAGAGAATTCCCGGCAGATAGAAGAACATCTCATGAGGAATGAACTGGATTTCGGAATTATGGATTATCCGATCAATCCCCGCTTCTTTGTTTGCAGTCCCATAGGAAAGGACAGTATGACGGCAGTATGTGCACAGGATTATCCTGTAAAAGAGAGTATAACAATGGAAGAGCTGTGTGAACATCCGTTGCTGCTGAGGGAAAAGGGCAGCGGGTCCAGAAATATGGCAGAGGGATTTATGGAAAAGTATAAAAGAAAGCAGAACATTGTTATGGAGAGTATTAGTGTACAGAGTCTGATAGAAGCCTGCAGCAGTAAAATGGGAATTCTGATGATTTCCAGGTCTATTGTAGAACCTTTTATGGAGAACCACAGGTTGAAAGAAATAAAAATTCAGGGGACACAGCCGGCAAGAGAGTATTATTTTGTTCATCACAAAAGTAAATTTTTAACAAGAAGCATGAAAGATTTTCAGGAATATATGACAGCACAGTTGGGGCGGTCATAGGGAAAATGTACAAAAATAAGTAGATGGGGAAAGAAAGCCAACAAATACTTTGCAAAAAAGGAAAAGTGTGTTATGATAAGCTATATATCAAAGATATGCAGTTACAAAGTCAAAAGCAAACACAAATTCATGTCAATTCAGACGGATTTTCCTGTTTAGTGTAAAAGGTAAAATAAGGTTTCATTTATAGTACAATCAGTAAACGATTGATTTTGTTCCAGAATAATAAATTGAATTTCAGAAAGGAATATAAAATGAGAGAAAAGTATGATTCCCTGTCTCTGGGAGCATTAAAAGAAATTGCAAAGGCAAGAGGTTTAAAAGGCATTTCCACGCTGAAAAAAAGTGAACTGGTAGAGCGGATGGTTCAGGAAGACGAAAAGGACAGGAAAGCAGCAGAACAGAAAAAACAGGAGGAAACCGGAGCAGAAACCACAGTAGAGAGAAAGGCGGAGTCCAGAACAGAGGTAAGAGAGGAAAGGAAACCTGCAGTAAGAGAAGATGGACAGGATAATCGAAATAACAGAGCGCCCATGGAGCAGTCTGAACTGGACAGCGGCATTACGGTAAAGGGAATTCTGGAGGTACTGCCGGACGGATACGGATTTATCCGGAGCGACAATTATCTTCCGGGGGATAATGACGTGTATGTTTCCCCGTCCCAGATTCGCAGATTCAATCTGAAAACAGGCGATATTTTAAGAGGAAACACAAGGGTGAAAAGTCAGAACGAGAAGTTTTCCGCTCTTTTGTATGTGACCCACATCAACGGAATTAAGGCAAATGAAATGCAGCGTATGAATTTTGAGGATATGACCCCGATTTTCCCAAATGAGAGGCTGCATCTGGAACGTCCGGGCGGAAGTATGGCTATGCGCATTACAGACCTTGTAAGTCCTATCGGAAAGGGACAGAGGGGAATGATTGTATCTCCGCCCAAAGCAGGTAAGACAACCCTTTTAAAGGACGCGGCAAAATCCATTCTTCGGAACAATCCGGAAATGCACCTGATTATTCTGCTGATTGATGAGCGTCCGGAAGAGGTTACAGATATAAAGGAGGCCATCAAAGGCAAAAACGTGGAAATTATTTATTCTACTTTTGATGAACTGCCGGAGCATCACAAGCGTGTGTCTGAAATGACCATTGAGCGTGCAAAACGTCTGGTAGAACACAAAAAAGACGTTACGATTTTCATCGACAGTATTACAAGACTGGCAAGGGCATATAACCTGACAGTTCCCCCAAGCGGACGTACCCTTTCCGGTGGTCTTGACCCGGCTGCCCTGCATATGCCCAAGCGTTTCTTCGGTGCGGCCAGAAACATGAGAGAGGGCGGAAGTCTGACCATTCTGGCAACTGCACTGGTGGATACAGGAAGCAAGATGGATGACGTTGTGTACGAAGAATTTAAGGGGACCGGTAATATGGAACTGGTGCTGGACAGAAAACTCCAGGAAAAGAGGGTTTTCCCGGCTATCGACATTGCAAAATCCGGAACAAGAAGGGAAGACCTGCTTTTGAACAGGGAAGAACAGGAAGCCGTGGACATTATGCGGAAAGCCTTAAACGGCATGAAGTCAGACGAAGCTACGGAAAATATTCTGAATATGTTTGCCAGAACAAGGGACAATGCAGAATTTGTACAGATGGTGAAAAAGCAGAGGATTCTTTAAAGAAAACCCTAATAAGCCTTGCATTTGGTGTCAGAATATGCTATAATGCAAAAGCTGTTTGAATTTGAAAACGCAATAAAACAATATAAATAATCAAAATATATAAGAGGTGAAAAAAATGAGAGAAGGAATCCATCCAAATTATCAGGAATGTACAGTAACTTGCAACTGTGGAAATACATTTAAGACAGGTTCTACTAAATCTGAACTCCGTGTAGAAGTTTGCTCTAAATGTCATCCTTTCTATACAGGACAGCAGAAAGCTGCACAGGCTCGTGGACGTATTGATAAGTTCAACAAGAAATACGGCATGAATAAATAAGAGGTAGAAGAGGCTGAGGTTTGAGGACTTCGGCCTCTTATTGCGTTTGGAGGAAACATGAAATCATCAAACATTGGCGGACAGGCTGTCATGGAAGGCATTATGATGCGGCACGGAGACGTGTATTCTGTTGCGGTGCGGAAGCCGGATAAAGAGATAGAAGTCAAGATTGAAGACTATAAGAGTATAATAAAAAGCCGGAAAATCCTGAAGCTTCCCATCATACGCGGTGTGTTTAACTTTATAGATTCTCTGGTGGTAGGAACGAAATGTCTTATGTATTCTGCCACTTTTTTTGAAGAAGAGGAAGAATTGGAGAAAAGAAAAGCGCTGACAGGGGAGGAGCGGGAAAAGCAGGAAGCCAAAAAGGAAAAGGAAGACAAGGTGCTGATGACGGCAACGGTTATTTTTTCAGTGGTATTGTCCGTAGGGCTTTTTATGGTGCTTCCTTACCTGCTGGCCAGCCTTTTACACAAGGTAGGAGCCAGTGAACATATGGTGACCGTAGCGGAAGCCATTGTGCGTATTGTACTGTTTCTGGGGTATATGCTGCTGATTTCCAGGATGCAGGATATTCAGAGGGTGTTTATGTATCACGGGGCAGAGCATAAGTGTATCAACTGTGTGGAGCATGGAAAACCGCTGACTGTGGAAAATGTTATGGCAAGTTCCCGTTTCCATAAGAGGTGCGGAACCAGTTTTCTGTTCTTTGTCATTATTATCAGTGTTATTTTCTTTTTAGGATTTTTTGCCGTGGTTCCCATAAAGACCATGTGGCTGAGGATTACCGTGCGTATTTTGCTGGTGCCGGTGATTGCAGGGGTTTCTTATGAATTTATTAAGCTGGCGGGAAACAGCGACCATCCGGCGGTGGCATTTCTTTCCAAACCGGGTATGGCCTTGCAGAAGCTGACGACAAAAGAACCGATACCGGATATGGCAGAGGTGGCCATTCAGGCTGTAGAGGCTGTGTTTGACTGGAGAGCGTATCTGAAGGAGAACTTCCCGGACGTACAGACAGGCGGGGAAGATTGATATGGCAGGATATAAGGCATTACTGGAAGATGGAAAGCAGTATTTGAAAGAAAGACAGATAGAAGATGGAAATCTGGACGCATGGCTCTTACTGGAGCATGTGTGCGGTATTTCCAGAAGCTGGTACTTTGTCCACGAAGACGAGGAAGTGCCGAAAGAACAGGCAGAGCAGTATCAAAAGCTGCTTGTACAGCGGGGAGAGAGAATTCCTTTGCAGCAGTTGACTCACGAGGCATATTTTTACGGCATGAAGTTTTATGTGAATGAGCATGTGCTGATTCCCAGACAGGATACGGAGATTCTGATAGAGGAAGTGTTAAAAGAAGCTGGCGGGAAGAAGGGACTGTGCATTCTGGATATGTGTACGGGAAGCGGCTGTATCCTGCTGAGTCTGCTGACCCATCTGAAAGAGGCAGAGGGAACAGGGGCAGATTTGTCAAAGGAAGCCCTGAAAGTGGCTGAAAGAAACGGCAAAGACCTGGGAATATCAGCGCAATGGATAAACAGCGATCTGTTTGAGCTGGTTTCGGGGAAATATGATATTCTGGTGTCGAATCCCCCTTATATCCAGACAGAAGTCATTGAAGGGCTGATGGAAGAAGTGAAATTTCATGAACCCAGAATGGCACTGGACGGCCGGGAGGACGGTCTGTATTTTTACCGCAGAATTACCCGGCAGGCAGGAAATTATTTGAATCCCCAGGGGATTCTGGCCTTTGAAATCGGTTATGACCAAGGGGAAGCTGTGGCGCAGCTGATGAAGGAACAGGGATATACGGAAGTGAAAGTGATACAAGACCTGGCAGGACTTGACCGGGTTGTAATTGGAAAGAAAAATCAGGAGGAAAATCATGTTTGATAAATTAGAGGACATCTTAGTCCGCCTTGAGGAAATATTAAATGAACTGAACGAGCCCACTGTGGCCAATGACGCAGCCAGATTTCAGAAGCTGATGAAGGAGCAGAGTGAACTGCAGCCTATTGCAGACGCATATAATGAATATAAACGCTGCAAGGAGACTGTGGAAGACAGTCTGATGCTTCTGGATGAGGAATCTGACGAAGACATGCGGGAAATGCTGAAAGAAGAACTGTCAGATGCCAAGAAGAGGATTGAGGAACTGGAAAAGGAATTGAAAATTCTTCTTCTGCCAAAAGACCCTAATGATGAGAAGAACGTTATTGTGGAAATTCGTGCAGGTGCAGGCGGAGATGAAGCGGCTCTGTTTGCAGCAGAAATTTACAGAATGTATGTGAAATACGCGGAATCCCAGAATTGGAAGACGGAGATGATGAGTCTCAATGAAAATGGAATCGGCGGATTTAAAGAAGTTACTTTTATGATTAACGGAAAAGGTGCGTATTCCAGACTGAAATACGAAAGTGGTGTACATCGTGTACAGCGTGTTCCGGAAACAGAAAGCGGCGGACGGATTCATACATCCACTATTACGGTAGCCATTATGCCGGAAGCAGAGGAAATTGACTTTGAACTGGACTTAAATGACTGTAAATTTGACGTGTTCCGTGCATCCGGAAACGGTGGACAGTGCGTCAATACTACGGACTCTGCGGTACGTCTGACACATATTCCTACGGGAATCGTGATTTCCTGTCAGGACGAGAAATCTCAGCTTAAGAACAAGGATAAGGCTTTAAAGGTATTGCGTTCCAGGCTGTATGATATGGAACTGCAGAAACGTCATGATGCAGAGGCAGAGGCCAGAAGAAGCCAGGTGGGTACGGGAGACCGTTCCGAAAAAATCAGAACCTACAATTTCCCCCAGGGACGTGTGACAGACCACAGAATTAAGCTGACCCTGCACAGACTGGACAGTATTTTGAACGGGGATTTGGAGGAAATTATTGATTCGCTGATTGCTGCAGATCAAACGGCTCGCTTAAGTGGGCTGGAGCAGTAACAGATAGAGAGAATTTTTCAAAGTAAGGAGAAGTACAATTATGAAGAAAACAGCATTAGTAATTATGGCTGCAGGAATCGGAAGCCGCTTCGGAAAGGGAATTAAACAGCTTGCACAGGTAGGACCAAGCGGAGAAATTATTATGGATTACTCCATTCATGATGCCCTGGAAGCCGGATTCAACAAGGTGGTTTTTATTATCCGCAAGGATATTGAAGAAGAGTTCCGCAGTATTATCGGGAACAGAATAGAGAAAATCACAGAGGTAGAATATGTGTACCAGGATATCAACGATTTGCCGGAAGGCTATACCTGCCCTGCGGACCGTACCAAGCCATGGGGAACCGGACACGCAGTACTGGCAGCCAAAAAGGTCATTACTGAGCCGTTTATTGTTATTAATGCGGATGACTATTACGGAAAAGAAGCGTTTGTGAAAATTCACGACTATCTGGTAGAAGAAAAAACGGCAGCAGAAAAGATGGATATCTGTATGGCAGGCTTTATTCTGGAAAATACCTTAAGTGATAACGGCGGTGTGACAAGAGGGGTCTGCACTTTAGATGAAAACAAAAAACTGGTAGGTATTACAGAAACCTACAATATTCAGAAAACACCGGCAGGTCCTGCGGCTGTAGACGAAGAAACAGGAGCAAAGACACCACTGGATTCCCAGACTCTGGTTTCCATGAATATGTGGGGACTGACACCGGAATTTTTAGAAGTTCTGGAAAAAGGTTTTGTGGACTTTTTAGCAGAAGTGAAACCAGGCGAAATCAAGAAAGAATACTTGCTTCCGGCAGTGGTTGATCAGTTGATTCAGGAAAATAAAGCAGAGGTAGCGGTTCTGAAGACACATGACACCTGGTTTGGCGTAACGTATCAGGAAGACAAAGAAAAAGTAATGGAATCCTTTAAAGAACTGGTGAAAAAAGGGGTATATAAAGAAGAACTCTTTTCATAATCGGAATTTTGTGTTATCTTAGTAAATGACAAAAAGATAAAAAAAATGAATGATTGTGTAAAAAGGAGCGAGTTATGGGTAAATATTTTGGAACGGACGGCTTTCGTGGCGAGGCAAATGTGAATTTGACCGTGGAACATGCTTTTAAAGTGGGAAGATTTCTGGGCTGGTATTTCGGCAAAGAACATAAAGCGCAGATTGTAATCGGAAAAGATACCAGAAGAAGCAGCTATATGTTTGAATACTCTCTGGTGGCCGGATTGACGGCATCAGGGGCAGATGTATACCTTCTTCATGTAACCACAACCCCCAGCGTGTCCTATGTGGTGCGCACGGAGAATTTTGACTGCGGTATTATGATTTCTGCCAGTCACAATCCTTTCTATGACAATGGCATTAAGATTATCAACGGAAACGGACAGAAGATGGACGCCTCTGTGGAAGCCCAGATTGAGGCCTATATTGATGGAGAAATGGAAGAACTGCCTCTGGCAAAAAGGGAGAACATCGGACGCACCGTAGACTTTTCAGCGGGAAGAAACCGTTATATTGGCTATCTGATTTCTATTCCAACCAGAGCGTTTAAAAATATGCGTATTGGTCTGGACTGCTCAAACGGAAGCGCTTCGGCTATTGCCAAAAGTGTGTTTGACGCGCTGGGCGCCAAAACTTATGTAATTCATAACAATCCGAATGGAACCAATATTAATACAAACTGCGGTTCCACACACATCAATGAACTGAAAAAATTTGTAATAGAAAAAGGCCTGGACGTGGGATTTGCCTATGACGGAGATGCAGACCGCTGTATTGCAGTGGACGATAAGGGAGAAGAAGTAAACGGAGATTTGATTCTCTATGTCTGCGGCAAGTATATGAAGGAATGCGGACAGTTAAACAACAATACCATTGTGACAACAGTTATGTCCAATCTGGGTCTGTACAAGGCTTGTGACAGAGAAGGCATCCGCTATGAGAAAACTGCGGTAGGCGACAAGTATGTATGCGAAAATATGATGGCAAACGGACATTCCATTGGCGGAGAACAGTCCGGGCACATTATCTTTTCCAAACATGCCACAACAGGAGACGGAATCCTGACTTCTCTGAAGCTTATGGAAGTCATTATCGAGAAAAAAGTGCCATTGAGCACACTGACAAGAGAGGTTGTCATTTATCCTCAGGTGCTGAAGAATGTAAGAGTTTATGATAAAAAAACGGCAAGGGAAAATCAGAAGGTGACAGAAGCTGTGGCTGAGGTGGAGAAAGCCCTTGGAGATGAAGGCAGAATTCTGGTAAGGGAAAGCGGCACAGAACCATTGATTCGCGTTATGGTGGAAGCCGCTACCGACGCAGTCTGCAAAGAATATGCAGATAAGGTTGTGGAAGCTATGCGGGCTGAAAATCTCATTGCCGAATAAGGAAACGGGGTTAAACGGGTGAAAAAGAAAATTGTTTTGGCGGCAGTTGTGCTGTGTCTGCTGGCCGGATGTAAAGGCAGTGAACCGACGGAATATGAGACCGGGCTGGAAAATCTGAAAAAACAGGAGTATACTCAGGCTATCGAAAATTTTCAAAATGCCATCTCTGAAGGCGGCCATGGAGTGCAGTCCTGGAGAGGAATCGGCATTGCCTGGACGGAGCAGGGGATTTTTGATAAGGCGCAGGAAGCTTTTACGACTGCTTTGGGATTGACGGAACGTTCGGAAAAAGCCTTAAAGACAGATTTATATTTTTACCTGGCAGATGCCCTGTATCATCAGGGCGAATATCAGAAATGTGTGGAAACCTGTGAGGAACTCTTAAAACTTCAGAAGAAAAAAGACGCTTACTTTTTAAGAGGAAGCGCTTACCTGCACATGGATGAATATAAGAAGGCGCACAGTGATTTTTCCAGAGTGGTGTCGGGTTCAGATGACTATGAGGACTATCTGGATGTCTATAAGGTTTACAAGTCCTGTGACTTGAATGCAGACGGCAGCGCTTATCTGGAAAGCGCTCTGGAAATTAAGGCGAAATCGGCAGAGGATTTTTATAATGAAGGCAGAGTGTACTATTATCTGGAAGAATATGAGAAAGCCGAGAAAATGCTGAAAAAAGCGTGGAAGGAAGAATATGCGCCTGCATTGGTGTATTTGGGGAAGGTGTATCTGGACGCAGGCGAGCCCCAAAAAGCTTCTGACATATATCAGAAATGTCTGCAGCAGAAGGGACTTGAGGCAGAAGGATATAATGGGCTTGCTTACTGTTCTGTCAAGCAGGAGGATTATACCGGTGCGCTTTCCTACGTAGAGAAGGGCCTGAAAGAAAAGGATAAAGAAGTGCAGCAGGCACTTTTGTTTAATGAGATTGTGATTTATGAAAAGCAGAAAGATTTTGCCACTGCCAAAACAAAAATGCAGGAATATCTGAAACAGTATCCTGCAGATGAAGAAGCAGTGAGAGAAAATTATTTTTTGCAGACAAGATAGAGGGCTGTCGCACTGGCGACAGCCCTTTTGTCAAAGATATAGGTATCAGAACCACGGGTTGGTTTTACTACATTTTCTAAGAGACAATATACTAGAAAAAGTATAGAAAAAACAGTGGAAAGATCATAGATTTTCTGTACGAATTATATAATAATCACAGAAAAGAGGGTGGGGGCTTGCGGGAAAGAAAAGAAGGAAGTATCATAAAGGCAAGAAAACAGGACAGGAGAGTTGTATGGATTTATATGAATTAAAGGAAGAACAGGAACGAGTGATTTTAGTAGGTGTGCAGACCCAGGACGGGGATGACACGGAAGAATCTTTAAAAGAGCTGGAAGAACTGGTAAAAACCGCAGGAGCCGTGACGGTGGGGACAGTGATACAGAGCCGGGAAGCCATTCATCCGGGATATTATGTAGGCACGGGAAAACTGGAAGAAATTCGTATGGCGGCAGACGCTTATGACGCTACAGGCATTGTATGCGATGATGAACTTTCCCCTTCTCAGATGAACAACCTGGAGAGAGAACTGGGACTGAAAATCATGGACAGGACGGTAGTGATTCTGGATATTTTTGCTGCCAGAGCCAATACCAGCGAGGGAAAAATACAGGTGGAACTGGCCCAGCTTCGTTACCGGGCGGCCAGACTTACCGGGATGGGAACTGCCATGTCCAGGCTGGGCGGAGGAATCGGTACCAGAGGTCCGGGAGAGAAAAAGCTGGAAGTGGACAGACGTTTGATTAAGTCTCGCATTTCTCAGCTAAGAAAGGATTTGGAGCAGGTAAAACGGCACCGGGAACTGCTGCGAGAGGGGCGAAAGCGGGAAAATATCCGAACAGCCGCTATTGTAGGGTATACCAACGCAGGAAAGTCTACACTTTTAAATACGCTTACGGACGCCTGTGTATTGGAGGAGGATAAGCTGTTTGCCACTCTGGACCCTACAACCAGAGTGCTGGAACTGCCGGGAAAACAGAAAATTTATCTGACAGATACCGTAGGCTTTATACGGAAACTGCCCCATCATTTAATCGAGGCTTTTAAGAGTACCCTGGAAGAGGCAAAATATGCGGATTTTATTATTCATGTGGTAGATGCTTCCAATCCCCAGATGGAGGAGCAGATGTATGTGGTGTATGAAACTCTTCAGGAACTGGGGGTACAGGATAAGAAGATTGTCACCCTTTTTAACAAACAGGACAGATTGTCGGACGCAGGAATTTTTCGGGACTTTAGGGCAGACTATGTGATTAAGACCGCGGTGAAGACTGGACAGGGGCTGGAGGAATTGAAGGCTGTGCTGGAGAAATTGCTTACCGAAGACCAGATTTATATTGAGCGCGTGCTGGATTACCGGGAAGCGGGACAACTCCAGCTTATACGCAAGTACGGACAACTGATTTCAGAGGAGTACACCGATGAAGGCATTGCGGTGAAGGCCAGAGTGCCCCGGGATATTTATGGAAGAATCGGCGGAAAATAAAGAAGAATAAAAAATCTCCCCACCAGAGGGTGCGTGTTCTGGTGGGGAGATTTTTATGCGGAAAATAAATTTCCTTTATCGAAAGTGAGTCTTATTTCTGGTTTTTTTCAGCTTCTGCCATTTTCATAGCCCGAACCTTTAACGGAAGTCCGAATAAGGTGATGAAGCCGTCGGCATCGTGGTGGTCATATAAATCACCGGTAGTAAAGGAGGCCAGAGATTCGTCGTATAAGCTGTAAGGAGAAGTTGTGCCGGCTTTGATGATGTTGCCTTTATACAGTTTGAACTTTACTTCTCCTGTAACGTATTTCTGTGTGGATTCCACAAAGGCCTGAATGGCTTCACGAAGAGGTGTGAACCATTTTCCTTCATATACAATCTGTGCAAACTGGCTGCCCAGCTTTTTCTTCATTTCCATGGTATCACGGTCCAGAATCAGTTCTTCCAACTGGTCATGGGCTTCCATGAGAATAGTTCCGCCCGGTGTCTCATATACGCCGCGGGATTTCATGCCTACCACACGGTTCTCCACAATATCAATAATACCGATACCGTTTTCTCCGCCTAATTTGTTCAGTTCCGTGATGATTTCAGATACCTTCATGGCTTTGCCGTTTAAAGTTTTCGGAACACCTGCTTCAAATGTCATAGTCACTTCTGTTTCTTTGTCCGGTGCTTTCTGCGGAGTCACACCTAAAACCAGCAAATCATCGTAGTTTGGTTCAGCAGCAGGGTCTTCCAGTTCCAGGCCTTCATGACTGATATGCCATAAGTTTCTGTCACGGCTGTAGCTGTGGCTTGCGTCAAAGGGGAGGTCAATTCCGTGAGCTTTGCAGTAAGCAATTTCGTCTTCACGGGACTGCATGGTCCACACATCAGTCATACGCCATGGGGCAATAATTTTTAAATCAGGTGCCAGAGCCTTAATTCCCAGCTCGAAACGAATCTGGTCATTTCCTTTGCCGGTTGCACCGTGACAGATAGCGGAAGCTCCTTCTTTTCTTGCAATTTCTACCAGACGTTTTGCGATGCCGGGACGAGCCATGGAAGTACCAAGAAGGTATTTGTGCTCATACACAGCGCCGGCCTGTACGCAGGGAACAATGTAGTCATCACAGAATTCATCAACAATATCTTCAATATATAATTTGGAAGCGCCGGAAAGTGCAGCGCGTTCTTCCAGTCCGTCTAATTCTGCGCCCTGACCACAGTCGATACAGCAGCAGATAACCTCGTAATCAAAATTTTCCTTTAACCATGGAATTAACGCGGTAGTGTCCAGTCCGCCGGAATATGCCAGAATTACTTTTTCTTTCATAATAAATATCCTCCTTTATCACAGGTTTGCTATGTGAAATTTTTTTGTTTCGCCTTCGTTGGTATTAATATACAACAAAAATTATAATTATGCAATAGGGAAATGCAAAAAAATAAAAAAATTTACTGGGATGAAAAGATATGCATGGCGGTTATAACAGATATTACTCTGGAATATCCTATTTATATAAGGGGTTTTAAAGAGAAGGGTAATCTGGAAAAAACAGAAAATTTCAGAAAAAACACTTGCATATACAAAAATATGGATGTATAATTATTCAAAAATTTATAAAAATATGCAGGGAGAGAAAGCAGTGCAGTCTTTTCTTGCAGAGCAAAAGAATCAGGAGTATGATGAAAAAAACAGGAAATGAGGGATAAGGCTATGATTAAGGTGGGAATTATCGGTGCAACCGGATATGCGGGACAGGAATTGGTCCGGCTTTTAAAGGGGCATGGAAATGCGGAAATCAAATGGTATGGGTCCAGAAGCTACATTGATAAGAAGTATGCCCAGGTTTACCAGAATATGTTTCAGATTGTAGAGGAAACCTGTCTGGACGACAACATGGAGGAATTGGCAGAGCAGGTAGATGTGATTTTTACAGCAACACCCCAGGGGTTGTGTGCTTCCATGGTCAAGGAAGAAATCCTTTCCAAGGTGAAAATAATTGACCTGAGCGCAGATTTCCGTATAAAAGATGTGTCTGTTTATGAAAAATGGTACGGTTTAGAACACAAATCGCCTCAGTTTCTGCCGGAGGCTGTGTACGGGCTGTGTGAGATAAACCGGGACAAGATAAAAAAGGCGAGGCTGGTGGCAAATCCGGGCTGTTATACCACCTGCAGTATCCTTACCTGTTATCCGCTGGTAAAGGAAGGGCTGATTGATGGAAATACCTTGATTATCGACGCCAAATCCGGTACTTCCGGGGCTGGAAGAGGAGCAAAGCTGGACAATCTGTTCTGTGAAGTCAATGAAAATATGAAGGCTTATGCAGTAGCCAGTCACCGTCACACACCGGAAATCGAAGAACAGCTGGGCTATGCCGCAGGAAAAGAAATTACACTGAACTTTACCCCTCATCTGGTTCCCATGAACCGGGGAATTCTGGTGACAGCCTACGCTTCTCTGACAAAACAGGTATCTTATGAAGAGGTAAAGGCCGTATATGACAAATATTATGAAAAAGAGCAATTTGTCCGTGTGCTGGAAAAAGATGTGACACCCCAGACCCGTTGGGTAGAGGGAAGCAATTACACGGATATAAATTTCAAAATTGACCCGAGAACTAACCGGATTATTCTTATGGGCGCTATTGACAATCTGGTAAAAGGGGCGGCCGGACAGGCTGTGCAGAATATGAATCTGCTGTTTGGAGAAAAAGAAAACAGGGGACTGGAACTGGTTCCCATGTTTCCATAAAGCATTTCAGAAAGAGATAGGATGAGGAGGCAGTAAGATGAAGGTAATAGAGAACGGCATTACAGCCCCAAAGGGGTTTTTGGCAGCAGGCCTTGCGGCGGGAATTAAAAAGGGAAACAAAAAGGATATGGCCATGGTGTATAGTCAGAAACCATGTCAGACCGCCGGAACTTTTACCACCAATGTGGTGAAAGCGGCGCCTGTGAAATGGGACAAACATTTGGTGGATAACGCAGCATATACACAAGCCATTGTGTGCAACAGCGGTATTGCCAATGCCTGTACTGGAACAGAAGGGTACAGTTACTGTCAGGAAACAGCAAAAACGGCGGCAGAAGCGCTGCAGATACCGGAAGAGGCAGTTTTGGTGGCATCTACAGGTGTTATCGGACAGCAGCTTCCCATAGATATCTTAAAAGAAGGGGTAAAAAAGCTGGTTCCGGTGCTTTCTGATTCCAGAGAGGCGGGAATTCTGGCAGCCCAGTCTATTATGACTACGGACACTGTGAGGAAGGAATGTGCTGTAGAAATGGAACTTTCGGGCGCAAAGGTGACCATAGGCGGCATGTGCAAGGGTTCCGGCATGATTCACCCCAATATGTGCACCATGCTGGGCTTTGTCACCACAGACGTGCAGATTACCAAAGAACTTCTGCAGGAAGCCTTGAGTGAAATTGTTCAGGATACCTACAATATGATTTCTGTGGACGGGGATACTTCAACCAATGATACCGTGTTGGTGCTGGCAAACGGCATGGCGGAAAATCCTTTGATTAGCGAGAAAAATCAGGATTATGAAACTTTTAAAGAGGCTCTTTTGTATGTAAATACAAGTCTGGCTAAGCAGATTGCAGCAGACGGGGAAGGGGCTACGGCACTGTTTGAAGTGAAGATTACGGGGGCAGAGACAAAGGAGCAGGCAGTGACATTGGCAAAATCTGTCATAACCTCGAATCTGACAAAAGCGGCTGTTTTCGGCCATGATGCCAACTGGGGCAGAATCCTGTGTGCCATGGGGTATTCCGGGGCACAGTTTGACCCCGACAAAGTGGATTTGTTCTTTGAAAGCGCAGCAGGGAAAATTCAGATTTTAAAGGACGGAGTGGCCGTGGATTACAGTGAGGAGGAAGCTACCAGAATTCTTTCGGAAAAACAGGTGACTGCAGCAGCGGACATCAAGCTGGGAAAGGAATCGGCTGTGGCCTGGGGCTGTGATTTGACTTATGATTATGTGAAAATTAACGCGGATTACAGGTCTTAATGGTTTATGGAATAGAAGAAAAAGAAGGGCAGGGAGAAACATGGTAAAGCAGAAATATCTTGACAAAGCAGAGGTGCTGATTGAGGCGCTTCCCTATATTCAGCGGTTTAACCGGAAAATTATTGTGGTGAAATATGGCGGAAGTGCCATGGTGGACGAGGAATTAAAGAAAAGCGTCATTCAGGATGTGGTACTGTTAAAGCTGGTGGGATTTAAACCCATTATTGTCCACGGCGGCGGAAAGGAAATCAGCAAGTGGGTAAGCAAAGTGGGAAAAGAGCCCAGATTTGTCAACGGGCTGCGGGTAACGGACGAGGAAACCATGGAACTGGCAGAAATGGTGCTGGGAAAAGTAAATAAGGAACTGGTAAGCCTGGTGGAATCCCTGGGGGTTCGGGCTGTGGGACTCAGCGGAAAGGACGGAGGACTTCTGCGGGTAGAGAAGAAGTTCTCCCAGGGGCAGGATATCGGATTTGTGGGAAATGTTACGGATGTAAATCCCCAGATTCTTCTGGACCTTCTGGAAAAAGACTTTCTGCCCATTGTGTGTCCCATTGGTATGGATGATAATTATGCGGCTTACAACATCAATGCCGACGATGCAGCCTGTGCCATTGCAAAGGCCATGCATGCGGAAAAACTGGCATTTCTGACGGATATCGAAGGGGTTTACAAAGACCCGGAAGACCCGGAAAGCCTGATTTCCAAGTTGTTTGTAAAAGAGGCAAAGGAACTGATTTTCAACGGAAATGTGGGCGGCGGTATGATTCCCAAGTTGCAAAACTGTATGGATGCCATTGAGGAAGGCGTTTCCAGAGTGCATATTCTGGACGGCAGGATAAAACATTGTCTGCTTCTGGAAATCTTTACGGATAAGGGAATCGGAACCGCTATTCTGAGAAAGGAGGGCATACAGCATTATGATGTGCAGTAAGGAATATATGGAACTGGCAGAGAACAGTATCCTTCATACTTATAATCGTTTTCCCGTGGTGCTGGAAAAGGGAGAAGGCGTGTATCTTTATGACCTGGACGGAAAGAAGTATCTGGACTTTGGCGCGGGAATTGCGGTTTTTGCCCTGGGGTATGGAAATGAGGAGTACAACGAAGCTTTAAAAATCCAGATTGACAAGCTGATACATACCTCAAATCTCTATTACAATACGCCTATGGCGGAGGCGGCTCACAAACTTTTGAAAGCGTCGGGTATGAGCCGGGTGTTTTTTACCAACAGTGGTACAGAAGCCATAGAAGGGGCTATTAAGGCAGCCAGAAAGTATGCCTGGTTAAAGGATAACAGCACGGACCATGAAATTATCGCCATGCGTCATTCCTTCCACGGCAGAAGTCTGGGGGCTTTGTCTGTTACCGGAAACAGTCATTATCAGGAACCCTTTAAGCCTTTAATCGGAGGGGTGAAATTTGCGGATTTTAATGATTTGGACAGCGTAAAAGCAGCAGTGACAGAGAAAACCTGTGCAATTATCCTGGAAACCGTCCAGGGAGAAGGCGGCATTTATCCCGCAGAGGAAGGCTTTTTAAAGGGTGTGAAAAAACTCTGTGAGGAAAAGGATATTCTGCTGATTTTAGATGAAATTCAGTGCGGCATGGGACGGACGGGCAGCATGTTTGCCTGGCAGGCGTACGGCACAGAGCCGGATATTATGACCTGCGCCAAAGCCCTGGGCTGCGGTGTGCCGGTAGGGGCTTTTGTGCTGGGTGAAAAAGCCGCGGAAAAATCTTTGGAGCCGGGAGACCACGGAACCACTTACGGTGGAAATCCTCTGGCCTGTGCGGCGGTAAGCAAGGTGTTTGATTTATTTGAAAAACAGGATATTCTGCACCATGTACAGGAAATTTCCGGTTATTTGGAGAAAAAGCTGGATGGCCTTGTGGATAAGTATGAATTTTTGAGTGAACGGCGTGGAAAAGGTCTGATGCAGGGACTGGAGGTTGCCGGAAGGCCTGTGGGAGAGATTGTTTCAAAAGCGCTGGAAAATGGTTTGATTGTAATTTCAGCGGGAAATCATGTGCTGCGGTTTGTGCCGCCGCTTATTGTTACCCGGGAACATATTGATGAGATGATAGAAAAGCTGGAAAAGAGTTTTTAAAGATATAGGTATAAAAGTGGTTTCTCTGGAAATTCTATGTAACAGGACAGAAGAAACGGAGGAACACAAGCATGTGGGGCATTTTAGTTGCTTTGCTTTCCGGTGCGCTGATGAGCGTGCAGGGAGTTTTTAATACGGAACTGACCAAACAGACCAGCCTTTGGGTATCCACAGGCTGGGTACAGATTTCAGCCTTTTTAATCTGTGTGTGTGCCTGGCTTTTTACCGGACGGGAGGAAGCGGGTGCACTTTTGCGGGTAGACCACAAATACCTTCTGCTGGGAGGGGTTATCGGCGCTTTTATTACTGTGACGGTGATTCAGAGTATGTCATCTCTTGGACCTGCCCGGGCGGCTATGCTCATTGTGGTGGCTCAGCTTGCGGTCGCTTATGTGATTGAGCTTCTGGGTCTTTTCGGAGTGGAAAAGGTGGATTTTGAGTGGCGCAGGCTTATCGGCATGGCTGTGGCTATTGTGGGAATCATAATTTTTAAATGGGAAAAATAGACAAAAACAGCCGTGGTTTTGCGGCTGTTTTTTGGATTGCAGGAACAGACGGGAAGTGCTATACTACAGATACATATCAAAATCATGTTCGGCGTTTCAGCCAAAGATTTCCAGATATTTATAAAAGACTGTAAAAGGCAAAAGTGTGTTATTTTACAAAGAAGTTCCGATTTTTATATTGTAAAGAGTTTTCAAATTCGTTACAATAGAACTATCTGTACACATGTTTGCATTTTGCAGACGGATTGCGTCAGAAATGCAGAAAGCAGAGGTGTATAGAATGAAGAAAAAGAGCGTGCTTTTTGGAATGTTTTTGTTGATATGCTGCCTGTGGATATCTTCCTGCAAGCAGGAAGAGGTTGTGATAGAGCAGCCTTCTCTGGAAAAATCAGAAAAAGAAGAGACGGATAAGGCAGACGGGAAGGAAGAGAAATCTTCACAGGAGAGTGAACCGGAGGCAGAAACTATCTGGGTAGACGTAAGCGGGGCAGTGAACCGTCCCGGTGTTTACGAACTGCAGAAAGAAGCCAGGGTGTTTGAGGCAGTAAAGGCAGCAGGCGGTTTTTCCAAAGAGGCCGATACCGGATGGCTGAATCAGGCGGCTTTGCTGGTTGACGGGGAGAAAATTCAAGTATATACTTTGGAAGAAACCAGTCAGATGAAGGAACAGGGGATTGTACAGGAAAAGCAGCAAAAAGAGACGGCAGATTCTCCGGTGCAGAGTACCGGGGGAAACGGCAGGGTGAATATTAACACGGCTGATGTGACCGGGCTTCAGGAAATTCCGGGTATTGGTCAGGTGAGAGCCCAGGCCATTGCGGACTACAGAGAAGAAAACGGAAAGTTCCAAAGCATTGAGGAAATTCAGGAGGTTCCCGGTATTAAGGGAAAGACTTTTGAAAAGATACAGAACTATATCACAATAGAATAAGGAGAGCGAAATGAGTAAGCGAGTATTGGTAGTAGATGATGAAAAACTGATTGTAAAAGGAATAAGATTCAGCCTGGAGCAGGAAGGCATGGAGGTGGACTGTGCCTATGATGGAGAAGAGGCCCTGGAAAAGGCAAAGACCGGAGATTACGATATGATTCTTCTGGATATTATGCTTCCGAAGCTGACCGGGCTTGAGGTCTGCCAGCAGATTCGTGAATTTTCTTCCGTGCCGATTATTATGCTTACTGCAAAGGGAGAAGATATGGATAAGATTCTGGGGCTGGAGTACGGTGCAGATGATTATATTACAAAGCCTTTTAATATCCTGGAGGTAAAAGCCCGCATTAAAGCTATTATGAGGAGAACCAGAAAGGAAGAAAAGAAAGAAAGTTTCGGCAAAACGCTGGTTAGCGGGGACTTAAAACTGGATTGTGAAGGCAGAAGAGTCTTTATTGCAGGTAGGGAAATCAATCTGACTGCAAAGGAATTTGATGTTCTGGAGCTTTTGGCAAAAAATCCCAATAAGGTATACAGCCGTGAAAATCTGCTGAATCTGGTATGGGGCTATGAGTATCCGGGAGATGTGCGCACCGTGGATGTACATATCCGGCGCCTTAGAGAGAAGATTGAAGCGGTTCCCAGTGACCCGAAATATGTGCATACAAAATGGGGAATCGGATATTATTTTCAGGGATAGGGAAAACAGATGAAAGTAAAGGTGAAACTGACATTTTTTAAAAGTCTCAGATTCCGCATTATGGTTTTGTTGGTGATTATTGGTATTGTGCCCTGCCTGCTCACGGAGAGGGTGATTGTACGCAGTTATGAAAGCCGGGCTGTGGAACTGCGGAAAATCAATGTAAAGAACCAGTGCGATATTCTGGGAAATCAGTTGATGGAGGAAGGATATCTGGAACATCAGCAGTCAGAAACAATCAATAAGGAGCTGTCCCTGGTTTCTACTATCTATAACGGCAGGATTCTGATTATCAATGAGAGCGGAAGGATTGTGAAGGATACCTACGGTATTGATGAAGGAAAATATGTGCTGTCCGAAGAAGTTATTAAGTGCTTTGAAGGAGAAGACACCAGCAGCTATGATAAGAAAAATTCGTATATTGAACAGACCATTCCATTGACGGACCCAAAGAGCAAGCACATTGAAGGTGTAATGCTGGTAAGCACCTCTACCGGAGAGATTGTGGACAGTATTGCGTTTTTGGAGCACAGGGGAAGTCTGCTGATGCTGGCTATTTGTCTGCTTGTGGTGGTACTGGGCTTTGTGTTGTCAAAGGTTCTGGTGAAGCCCTTTGCCAGAGTGGGAAAGGCTATTGAAGAACTGACAGACGGTTATCTGGATGAAGAGATTTCTGTGCCGGATTACACGGAAACACAGATGATAAGCAGTGTGTTTAATAAAATGCTGAAGCGCATGAAGGTATTGGATGATTCCAGGCAGGAGTTTGTAGCCAACGTATCCCATGAACTGAAAACACCTATGACGTCCATTAAGGTGCTGGCTGATTCGCTTGCAGGGCAGGAAAATGTGCCAGTGGAACTGTATCAGGAATTTATGCAGGATATTGCTGTGGAAATTGACAGAGAAAATCAGATTATTACAGACCTGCTGTCTCTGGTGAAAATGGATAAAAAGGCTTCAGAGCTGAATGTTGAGAAGGTGAATATCAATGAAATGATGGAAAACATTCTCAAGAGGCTGAAGCCCATTGCAGACAAGAAAAATGTGGAACTGGTGCTGGAAAGCTATCGTCCTATTGTGGCAGAAATCGACGAGGTGAAGATGAGCCTGGCACTTACTAATCTGGTGGAAAACGGAATTAAATACAACATACAGGACGGCTGGGTACATGTGACTTTGAATGCAGATCACAAATACTTTTATGTATCTGTAGCAGATTCGGGAATCGGAATTCCCCAGGAATCCCTTGACCGTATTTTTGAGCGTTTCTACCGGGTGGATAAGTCTCATTCCAGAGAAATAGGGGGAACGGGACTGGGTCTGGCCATTACAAGAAATGCCATTGTCATGCACCGGGGCGCCATTAAGGTCAAGAGTGAAGAACATAAGGGGACTACTTTTTCTGTAAGGATTCCTCTGAACTATATTGCATAAGGAGGGCATGAAGTGAAAAAAATGATGAAGACTGTTTTGCTTCTTCTGACAGCAGGAATTTTGCTGAATTTGTCCGGATGCAAAGAAGAGGAAAAGCAGGAAAGTAAGACAGAATACCATATGTATTATCTTTCCCTTACGGAAACTGCTTTGGAAGAAACGGACTATGTGCCTTCCCAGCGGACTTCGGAGGCTATGGTAAATGAAATTGTAGGGATGCTGGGAAAAGAGCCAGAGAATGAAGAATATCTTTCTCTGCTGCCCAAAGGAGTAACGATAGAAACCTGTACTTATGAGGGACAGACCGTAACGCTGACCTTTAATGAAGAGTATAAAAAGATGAAAAACACCAGAGAAATTCTGGCGAGAGCAGGAATTGTCAAGGCGCTGACCCAGATTCCCGGAGTCAGTTATGTGGAATTTTATCAGGGGCAAGAGGCTATGACAGACGCAGATGGACAGAATATCGGCAAAATGGACGCCTCCACTTTTGTGGAAAATGAAGGGGAAAATATCAATTCTTATGTACAAAATGATTTAAATCTTTATTTTGCCAGCAAAGACGGAGAAAATCTGGTAAAGGAAAGAGTTTCTGTGTATTATAGCAGCAATGTTCCCATTGAAAGGGAAGTGGTGGAGAGGCTTTTGAAGGGACCGAACAGTTCTGAACTGCAGCCTACACTGTCACCGAATACGAAGATTCTGGGTGTATCCATTGCAGAGGGAATCTGTTATGTAAATCTGGATAAGAGTTTTCTCAGTGATACTATGAATGTACAGGAAAAGCTGCCTATATATTCTATTGTCAATTCCCTTACAGATGCATGTAACCTGCGGGGCGTGCAGATATCTGTGGAAGGAGAAACGAAGGTGACTTTCCGGGAAAGTATGAAGCTGGATGAGATATATCATGCGGATTACAGCCTGATAGACAGTGAAGAGGCAGAAGAAAATCATGAGTAAACGACCTTTATGTGCGGCTGCGGTTTTCTGGGCAGTTCTGTTGTACCTTTTGGGAGGGGCAGGGATAAAATATTTTACCTATGCCCCGCCTGAGCTGCCTTCCGGGGCTTTTGCCGGGAAGGCAGCCGTTACAGGAGAGGTATACAGAGCGGATGTCCATACCCGCAGTACAAGTCTATATTTGAGAAAAGCAAATCTGATTTTAAATTCTAAAAAATATCCCATAGATGGAATTAAAGCAACCGTTACAACGGAACATATGAAAGAAACAGCGAAACCGGGAAGTGAAGTTTTGCTGCAGGGAGAACTACAGGAAATTCCCCTGCCTTCAAATCCAGGGCAGTTTCATGAGCGGGCCTATTATTATCCCAGAAAGATAAAATGGTATCAGAAAGTTTCTTATATACAGGTGATACAGCCGGAGAAAAACAGGTTTTTATGTTTGCAGGAGAAAATCAAACAGAAACTGCAGAATGGAATTTACCATGTAATGACAAAAGAACAGGCGGGTATTATGGAGGCCATGCTTTTAGGAGAGAAGGCGCAGATAGATACAGAACAGCAGTTTTTATTTCAGCTTATGGGGTGTTCTCATATTCTGTCGGTTTCAGGAACCCATCTTTCCGTTATAGGCGGTGTGTTCTTCTGGCTGCTGAGAAAACTCAGAATTCCCTACAAGGCCGCAGGAGGGATTACTGTGGCTGCCATGTTTTTTTACGGCAGTCTTACGGGGAACGGGGCGGCTGTACTGCGGGCTGTCGTGATGTTTGCAGTTTCCATGGGGGCGTTTTGGGTCAGGCGTACTTACGATTTCCTTTCTGCTATGGCGCTGGCCTCTATGCTGCTTCTGGCAGAAAGTCCGCTGTATCTCTATGACAGCAGTTTTCTCCTGTCCTTTGGAGCAATTTTGGGACTGGGGGCGGTATATCCGGTCTTATTTCCCGGAAAAAAAGCGGGGAGAAGAAGAGAAAGCAGGGCAGAAAAGCTGTATCATGGAATTTTAGCGGGAATACAGTCAGGGATATCCGTGTGGCTGGTGCTGCTGCCTGTCACCATGTATTTTTTCTATGAAATTCCATTATGGGGAATTTTTATGAATCTGCTGATTTTACCTACAGCGGGCATTTTACTGGCTTCGGGGATTTTAGGCTGTGTTTTGGGAGTCTGGTTTCCGGTTTTGGGAAAAATTGCAGCCTTTCCCGCAGCAGGAATTTTGGAACTGTATCTGCAGACAGGGAAGATTACAGCCGGACTTCCGGGGGCTTTGTGGATAACCGGCCAGCCAAAGCTGTGGAAATGTGCCCTGTATTATGTTTTACTGGTTCTGGTACTCTGGCTGAGAAAAAGGGGACTTCATTTCAGCTTACTTTTGGCAGGAGCCATGACCGTGTTACTTGTGCGGCTCCCTCAAAATGCAGTAGAGGTGACTTTTTTGGATGTGGGACAGGGAGACTGTGCCTGTATTCAGACGGGCATAAGAAGCGGATATCTGGTGGACGGGGGCAGCAGCAGTGTGTCCGGAGTGGGGAAATACCGGATTCTTCCGTTTCTGAAAGCCTCCGGAATTTCTCGGATAAAGGGTGTTTTTGTTTCCCATATGGATGCGGATCATATAAATGGTATTCAGGAATTATTGGAAACTATAGCAAAAGGCGAAACCATGGTAAGGGTAGAACGGCTCTTTCTGTCTGCATGCAGGGAAACTGAAGAGCAGAGGCTGGAACTGGAAAAATTGGGGAAGGCAGCCGGGTGCGAAATTATTTATGCGGAAAAAGGGACAAAACTGCAGGAGGACAAAATGGAGATGGATTGTCTGTCCCCTTCAGGAGAAAATTGGGAAGAATGGGAAAGCAACGAGGCCTCACAGGTGTGGAAATTTCAAAAAGAGAAGTTTGTACTCCTGTTTACCGGAGATACGCAGGAGAGGGGAGAAGAAAGTCTTTTCAAGGAAACCGGAAACTGCCAGGTGTTAAAAGTGGCTCATCATGGCTCGAAAAATTCCACTCCGGAAGTGTTTTTGCAGGAAGTTCAGCCGGAAATTGCTATTATTTCCTGCGGGGCGGGAAACCGCTATGGACATCCTCATAAGGAATTGGTGGAAAGACTGAAAAGATATACCGGAAAAATTTATAATACGGCAGAGTGCGGCGCTGTGCGTTTGCAGGTGAAAAAGGAGAAAATCAAGATTTCCTGTTACAGAACCGGGGATTCATGATATAATGAGCGTTAGCGAGCGGGAACAATGGGAGTGTCCGTTTGGCGAAAATAGAGGAGAATGTAATGAAAAGTTTACAGGAAGATATCAAAAATCAGGATTTTAAGCATGTGTATTTATTTTGTGGAGAAGAGGATTATCTGAAACAGCAGTATAAGAAAAAGATGCAGCAAGCACTCCTGCCGGATGGAGATACTATGAATTTTGCCTATTTTGAGGGAAGAAAGACGGAACCGGGAGAAGTCATAAGTCTGGCGGACACGATGCCTTTTTTTTCGGACAGGAGGGTGCTTCTTCTGGAAGATACGGGGTTTTTTAAAAATCAGTGCCAGGGCTTGCCAGAGTATCTGGGAGAATTGCCGGACTATCTCTGTATGATTTTCGTGGAGAGCGAAGTGGATAAGAGAAGCCGCATGTATAAAGCGGTGAAAAAGCAGGGAAGAGTGGTGGAATTTACCACTCAGGACAGCAATACTCTCATGCGCTGGGTACTGGGAATGATGAAAAAAGAGGGAAAACAGATTACCCAGAGAGATATGGAGTTGTTTCTGCAGAAGACAGGCACGGATATGGGGAATATAGAAAGAGAGTTAGAAAAGTTGCTCTGTTATACCATGGGACGAGATGTGATTACAAAAGCCGACATTGAGGCGGTTTGTACCACACAGATTACCAACCATATTTTTGATATGCTCCGGGCGGTTACGGACAAAAATCAAAAGAAAGCTTTGGATTTATATTATGATTTGCTGGCTTTAAAAGAGCCGCCTATGAGAATTCTCTTTCTTCTGGCCCGGCAATTTAATCTGATTCTGCAGGTGAAAGAACTGGTGAAAGAAGGATATGACCAGGGGCAGATAGGGAAAAAAGCCGGATTGCAGCCTTTCGTAGTACGCAATTATATGACTTATGCGCGAAAATACAGTGAAGAAGATTTGCGAAGTGCAGTGGAGGAATGTGTCAGTACGGAAACAAAGGTTAAGACAGGGTATATGACGGACAGTATGAGCGTGGAACTTTTGCTGGTGAAGTTCAGCAGTAAGTAGAAGCAGAGGAAACAAAAACCGCCTGGCTGATGACGGCCAGCCAGGCGGTAAAATTTCTATTCAAAATCTATCAGCAATAATTATGCAAGTGTGTTTACAGCTTTAGATAAGCGGGAAACTTTTCTTGCAGCTGTATTTTTGTGATAAACACCTTTAGTAGCTGCTTTATCAATAGTAGAAATTGCGTTCTGTAATGCTGCAACTGCTGCTTCTTTATCTTTTGCTTCAATCGCTACTTCTACTTTCTTAATAGAAGTTTTAACAGCTGATTTGATAGATTTGTTTCTCTCAGCTTTTTTTCTGTTTACTAATACTCTTTTCTTTGCAGATTTAATGTTAGCCAAAGCGTACACCTCCAAATATGATTTACTGGTTTATAATTTATCTTTTTATCGGAGAAAGACACGGAACTCTCCGATATAACATGCTTTTTCATTCTAGTTGATTTAGAGAAAAATGTCAATACATAAAATCCTTTAAAATGCAAAAAATATAGGTATCCTGAGTTTTTTCGGGAAAACAGAAAAGGACGGCAGAAAGTCTGAAGAAGGGCAGAAAGGAAAAAGAGCATGGCATTGGGAAGAATCCGTACAGATTTGGCACTGGAGGCAAAAGAAAAATTTGAGGAAGAACATGCAGAAGTCAGAGGAGTAGTGGTAAAAGAAGATTACAATGAAGAAAAAGACATAAGGACTACAACGGTCATCATTGAGACGGAGAACGGGGCGAAAACCATGGGAAGACCCCAGGGTGTCTATATTACATTAGAAGCCCCCAATATGTCTGTGCCGGATGAGGATTACCACAGGGAAATTTCAAAAGAACTGGCAGAACATATGAAGGGACTGCTCCCTGAAAAACAGGAACTGAATATTCTGGTGGTGGGGCTGGGAAACAGAGATATTACGCCGGACGCGCTGGGGCCGGATGTGGTATCCAATCTGCATATTACCAGACATATTATCAGGGAATATGGCGTGCAGGGCACAGGGGAGGAGAAACTCCACAGTATCAGCGGTCTGGTTCCGGGAGTCATGGGGCAGACGGGTATGGAAACCCTGGAAATTGTGCGAGGTGTAGCGGAGGAGACAAGACCGGACGTTATTATTGCTATCGACGCTTTGGCGGCCAGAAGCATTAGACGGCTGAACCGAACCATTCAGATAACGGATACAGGAATCAGTCCCGGTTCCGGCGTGGGAAATCACAGAACCGGATTGAATCAGGAGACTTTGGGAATACGCGTAATTGGAATCGGGGTTCCTACGGTAGTGGATGGAGCAACCATTGTCAGGGACTCTATGGCGCATTTGCTGGATACCCTGGAAGAAGCGGAGAAGAAGGAATTTTTGGAGGAAATGATTGCGCCGTCCCTGCACAGTATGTTTATGACCCCGAAAGATGTGGACGAAACCATAAAACGCCTGGCCTTTACTATTTCCGAAGGATTAAATCTGGCTTTTGCCAAATCGGAGGAATAATTAAAAAGGATTGTCTCATATATAGAGAGGAGGGGGGGATAGGGTGAAGAAGAGAAGAACTGAAGCAGCGGTGAACGCTGTTATATGGATAGGTATGGCTGCATTGGCAGTTTATATTGTTATAAAGGGACTGGCGCTGGAAAAGAGCGTCTTAGAGCAGATGATGTACCAGGTGCAGCAGCAGGCAATAGAAGCATATCTTCCCGGCATTGCCGGGGAATACGGGGAACAGACCATAATCGGGTGGCTTGGAGAAAAAATAAAATCCCATCTGCTTTTGGCTTCTTCGGAAACAAACCTGGAAGAGCAAAGGGAGACAGACCGGATTACAAGTTCAAAAATTATGGAAGAGAATACGGAGTTTCTGGAGGCAAAGCTGTTGGAAGAAAATCAGGAAGCAGGGCCTCCGGAACTGGGATATGAAAATACAGGAGGCGTAGAGGTACAGAACAGTCAGGCAGAGGAAACTAACGCTGCAGGGGCAGCAATTCAAAATCAGCTCAGACAGCCCGTTACGGATATTCCTCTGGAAAAATTTCAGGACTTTGCCTTTGTTATGAGTAATTTTTATACGGTGGATAAGACTACTAGTATCAGCAGTGAGCAGTTGGACGCACCTGCACTGGTGCAGATGGACATGAGAATGAAGACGGATAACAGTCAGCCTCAGATATTGATTTATCACAGTCACTCGCAGGAGGGGTTTATTGATTCTATTCCAGGGGAGGCGTCCACTACCATTGTGGGAGTGGGGGAGTATCTGACCTCTCTTCTCAGGGATACATATGGTTATCAGGTAATTCATGTGACGGATACCTTCGATGTGGTAGACGGAAAACTGGACCGTGACCGGGCTTATACTTACGCACAAAAAAGAATAGAAGTGATTTTGGAGGAAAATCCCAGCATTGAGGTGGTCATTGACCTGCACCGGGACGGAGTTCCCGATGACAGGCGTCTGGTTACGGATATTAATGGAAAACAAACGGCAAAAATTATGTTTTTCAACGGACTGAGCAGAACTAGGCAGAATGGGGACATTTCCTATCTTCCTAATCCGTATATTAAAGAGAACCTGGCATTTTCCCTTCAGATGATGCTGGAATCTAAAAAGTATTATCCCGATTTGGCCAGAACGATTTACCTGAGAGGATATCGGTACAATCTGCACTTGCGGCCGAAAACCCTGCTCATAGAGTGCGGTGCACAGACGAATACGGTGCAGGAAGAAATGAATGCTATGGAACCTCTTGCCGACATTTTAAATAAAGTTTTGACAGGAAGTTAAGAATTTGTAAACAATGAAATGTATGAAAAATTATAATAGTTCTGGAAAAACAGAGAACTCTGTGGTATTCTGAAAGATGCGTAATAAAACATATTCTAAAAGACGAGGCAATACTGTGCAAAAATATACAGAATAAGGATTGTTTTTAATTCTTATGTTAAAGGAACCGAATTTCGGTGAGGAGTTTGCTGATTTATGATTGAAAAAATTTTTTTGTCTTCAGACCACAATATGAAACAAACTTATATTTGGACGATATTGGCAGGTTCAATATATGCGGGAAGCTCTTTTCTTATGTCCATGTTTACTTCTAAATACATCGGAGTAGCAGCAGCGGGAATACTGGCTTTGGCATTGACGATAGGAACTCAGTTAGTGACTATAGGATTTTATAATATACGAACCTTTCAGGTATCGGATGTGACTGAAAAATATACTTTTAGTGATTATTGTGTGCTAAGAGTTATAACTGTTTCTGCTATGTTGTTAGTGGGAATGATATGGGTTTTAAAAGATTCCCATACAGGCATTAAGCTTACTGCCATTATTTTTGTGATTCTTTTTCGGGCAGTGGAAGCAGTATCAGATTTATTAGAAGGCCGATATCAGCAGAAAGGAAGATATGATGTAGCGTGCAAAGGTGTATTTGTAAAAGTTTTGTCATATCTGGTAGTATTTCTTATTGTACTTTTTCTTACATCTAATATCGCTGTAGCATTAGGAGCTTTGTTTATAACTTACCTTAGTATGCTTTTCATTATTGACAGTAAGCTGATTGTTAGGTTTGGCGGTATTTCTTTTAAGACAACATGGGCGAGGCAGAAACGATTACTGTTAGAAGGGCTTCCTTTGTTTATTAATGCTTTTCTGGAGGCATATATTGTTAATGCTTCTAAGTATGCATTGGATAAATATTATGATTCAGAAATACTGGGAACTTTTAATGTATTGTATATGATGGCATTTGTGGTAAATATGTTTGCGTCCTTTGTATTAAAGCCTATTATTTCTGTACTGGCAGAAAAATATGTAAAAAAAAATCTTTCGGGTTTTGTGAAGTTAGTGCTTAGACAGATAGTGATTATCCTTATAGTAACAGCTGTGTGTATCGGCGGTGCGTGGCTATTGGGAGTACCAGTATTGGGATTTTTGTTTGGAGTAGATTTAGGGGAGTATAAAGGTGCGCTTTGCGTGGTGTTGATTAGTGGCGGATTTACAGCTTTGTATCAGCTTTTACAATATGTAATTGTTATTATGCGTCATCAGTATAGTACATTTATCTGCTGTGGATTAACAGTAGTTCTGACCTATTTAATTACACCAGTATTGACAAAACGTTATGCCATAATGGGTGCTTCCGTCAGTTATGCTATTTCAATAGGATTTATGTCGGTTATGTTTTTGGGATTTTTTGTTTACCATTTGCAGAGAGACAAAAAAGAAACAGTGGACAGCGAAATATGATTCTAAATATTCTATGAAGTGATTTTATTGATTGATAAAAATAAAAAAGTACACAAGTTATCAAAAGAAGGAGTAACAGAACAGAATGAAAAAACGGAAACTGATAATTATCCCTGCTTATAATGAAAGCGTTTGTATAGAAAAAACAGTAAAGGATATTCAGAAGTATGCACCGGAATTTGATTATGTTGTAATTAATGACTGCTCAACAGATACTACAAAGGAAATTTGCGAAGCGCAAGGGTTTCATTTGATAAATTTGCCTGTAAATTTGGGAATCGGAGGTGCTGTGCAAACTGGATATTTATATGGATACCGCAATGGTTATGACATGGCTGTGCAGGTGGACGGAGATGGACAACATGACCCTGTTTTCTTGAATGAGATGGCGGAAATATTAGAAAGAGAACACTTAGACATGGTAATCGGCTCTCGATTTATCGAAAAGAAAGGTTTTCAATCTTCGAGTATGAGAAGAGTGGGCATTCGCTATTTTAGTGCACTGATTAAAGTTCTGACAGGAACTCGTATAACAGATCCAACTTCAGGATTACGTTTGGTTAATCGAAAGGTTATGAAAGAATTTGCTTACAATTACCCTAAAGACTATCCAGAACCGGAAAGTGTTGTAGCAATTCTGGAAAGAAATTGCAGGGTAAAAGAAATTCCGGTTGTAATGCGTGAGCGTATGGGCGGTGTATCGTCAATTTCTATGAAGAAATCCGTATATTATATGATAAAAGTTTCCTTGGCTATAATCATTGAAAAAATAAGAGGAGGGAAAAGATGAACATTCGTATTCAGGTTTTAATTGTTATCATTACTGTGCTGGCTATGTTTTATGTGGTAAATAAAATCAGAACGAAAGGGATTGAACTAAAATATAGTTTGGTGTGGTTGGCTTTGGGAGTAGGGATTATTATTTTTACCTGCTTTCCGCAACTTACAGAATGGTTGTCACATGTGTTGGGAATCAGTTTGCCTATAAATATGATGTTTTTTGCAGGATTTTGTTTTACACTTCCTATTATTTTTTCATTATCGGTATCGGTATCAAAATTGTCTAATAAAGTGAAAAGACTAACGCAGGAAATGGCGTTGTTGGAGGAAGAGGCGAAGAATAAAAAAGAGCGGGATAAAATTTAAAGAGATAGTTATGCGATTTCAAACACTGAAGGGGGATATTTGGAAAGTACAATATCCCTCTTTTAGTATGAATTTTACGATATTATGTAAGGAAAATACACATAGAGAAAGGAATATAAAGAAATGAATGTGGAAAAAAGTAAAGTGTACCAAAAAGGAAAAAAACTATTGGGAAATATTTTTGAAAAAGGTAGTAAAAAAAGGATTTTCTGTGTGGAGATTGTGTTTCTGATATATTTATTTTGGTGTATATTTATGAAAAATAAGGTACACGCAGAAACAGAGCCATTAAAGAAACTCTTTTTATTGAATGGAATCTTGATTTTAGGGCTTATGGTTAAAATAAAAATTAGCGATAAGATAAAAGGATATTTGGCAGCTGCTTTATTTTTAGTGACCCCAGCTTATTGTGTAGGGACAATAGAAATGCTCCATGATAATGCTGTGTCACAAATGAAATTCTTGTTTGTATTTTTAAATTATTTTCTGATTCTGACAGTATTTTTTCTTTTGTATTTTTTGACGAATCGTTTGTCTTGGACAATAGCAATAGGAAGCGGTATTTTTATATTTTATGGCCTTTTGTATAGTTTTATCAAAGAATTTAGAGGAATTGGAATTCGGGCAGCAGATATTTACGCAATACAGACCGCAGCCAATGTGGCAGAGGGATACATATTAAATTTTACGGCAAAAAGAGTCAAAGTTATATTAGGAGCTATTTTTTTAATAATTTGTTCTTTCTACATTTCTTACAAAAATAAAAAAAAAGACAGACTTATAACAGGTGCAGTGAGTTTATGTTTTATTACAATTTTATCATCTTTGGTATCAAATGAAACATTTTTGGAAACGTATGCTGTAAAACCCTATTTATGGGAAGTAGCAGCAAGTGAACGAGACCATGGCGCCTTGTTGGATTTTGCCGTAGGACTTCCTTTTTTAAAACTTCAGAAACCAGAGGGATATCAGCAGCAGGAAGCAATTGACATAGAACTTGAAAAAGGGAGTGTGGGAGGACAAAGCTTAAAGGTGGAAAATTCTCAAAATGTACAAAAGCCTCATATCATAGCTATTATGAATGAATCTTTTTCTGATTTCAGAAAATTGGGTGCAATACAAACAAGCAGGGGATTTTTGAATAATTGGGATAAAAGACAGGATAATGTGATTAAAGGATTTATAAGCATACCTGTTTTTGGGGGAAGTACTGCCAACTCAGAGTTTGAATTTCTGACAGGTTTTTCTAATGCATTTTTTCCGAGTGGAACCATTCCTTATCAAAATTATGTGAAACAGGGAACACCTAGTTTAAACAGCCAGTTAAAAGCACAAGGATATACATCTTTATTTATGCATCCAATGGGAAGCAGTGGCTGGAACCGGAAAAATGTATATCAGTTTTTGGAGTTTGATGATGCCATTTATCTGGAAGATATGGAAAGTCCGAAGACCTTGAGAAATGCCGTTTCGGACAAAGGAGATTACGAAATATTAATCGAAGAATTTGAAAAACGAAAAAAAGAAGGCCCTGTTTTCCTGTTTAACGTAACTATGCAGAATCATGGAGGATATTCTGGGAGCGGTATGGAGAATCCCATACAGATTACCAGCCCGGGAGAGGATTTTGTCCAGGCAGAAGAGTATCTGACATTGATAGAAGAATCCGACAAGGCCCTGGAAGAGTTGCTGCAGTACTTTGAAAAAGAGGAAGAACCCGTGGTGGTTTGCTTCTTTGGAGACCATTATCCTATGGTGGAGGAAGAACTTTACAACGAACTAACCGCAACGTCAACGGGAAACCAGGCGGAAAAAACAGCCCTGAAATACCAAGTGCCCTTTATGATTTACGCCAACTACGACATTACTGAAAAGGAATACGAAAATATCAGTTTGAATTATCTGTCTGCGCTTCTTTGCGAAACGGCCGGAATCCCGCTGACAGATTATCAGAAATACCTGGAAAACCTTTACGAAAGCTACCCGGTTGTCAATGTTTACGGTGTGAAAAACAGTCAGGGAGAATGGTTCACCTGGGACGAAGCCCTGCAATTTGAAGAAATTCAGGAATATGAGAAAATCCAGTACAGAAATTTGTTTGATAACCACTGAGTATCATGATATACTCAGACTGTATGTTTGAGATATAGGAGAAAAATAACTTCTCGGAATCTCAATGAATGAGATTCTAACTGGAAATTGACAACTAAA
>OLNH01000451.1_pt1 | contig 35336 bp, 37 predicted proteins | sample 1643101 | NCBI WGS metagenome assembly OLNH01 (sample SAMEA3136758, study PRJEB25190) | human gut metagenome | biome: human gut; feature: human-associated habitat; material: faeces | place: Austria | collected 2013 | reverse complement strand
GATTTGCAACACTTGCAGAGCTTGCTAAAAGCAAAATCGCTTAATTAAATTAAGAATACTTATTTGAATAAGTATAAATCAGAGGACAAGATGTATATATTTTGTTCTCTTTTTTTGTTTTTTTTATCTACAACTGCACTTGCATTATTCACAAAGATTATATAATATAGAAAACAGAGAGCAAAATGTCGAAAAAAGTATTGGAGGGTTATAGATTATGAAGATATTAGTCGTAATTGACATGCAGAATGATTTTATTGACGGTGCGCTTGGAACAAAAGAAGCTCAGGCGATTGTGCCCAAAGTGGCAGAGAAGATCAAGAATTTTGATGGAAAGGTGTTCTATACCCGTGATACACACGATGAAAAATATCTGGAGACACAGGAAGGAAAGAATCTTCTGGTTAAACATTGTATCCGTGGTACAGATGGATGGAAACTGACTCCGGAAATTGATGTACTCTGTGAAGGAGATATTTTAAATAAATCATCATTTGGAAGTATTGAACTTGGATTTAAGCTGAATGATTACAGAAGTAATCTTCGTGTCATTAAGAATGAAAGAGTGGAGAGTATTACACTGATTGGTGTCTGTACAGATATTTGTGTGATCTCTAATGCAATGATTCTTAAAGCCTTCTTCCCGGATAAACCGATTATCGTTGATGCAGCATGCTGTGCCGGATCAACACCAGAAGGCCATAAGAATGCACTGGCAGTCATGAAGACATGTCAGATCCAGATTGAAAATGAAGAATAAGATTATTCAGGATAGATCAATCTTTCATCAGTAATATCGTTCAGGACTTCGGCCAGATACTTTTTCGCAAGGTATTTGGCCATTCCTAAATTCTGATCCAGATAGTTGCCACAGTCACGGGCAGCAGCACCAGGAATATCGCCTTCGAATTCAGCGATAAATGTAAACATGCGCTGCATCAGTGGAACGATGTCGCGAGACTTATATTCGCCTGCAAGTACAAGGTAGAAACCAGTACGACAGCCCATAGGTCCGAAGTAGATGTCTTTTTCACCGAATTCCGGATCGTTTCTGAGGAATGTTGCGCCAAGGTGTTCAATGGTGTGCATCTCTGCAGTGTTCATAACAGGTTCGCGGTTCGGGGCAGTCATACGAAGGTCAAAAGTTGTAACCGGATTGCCTGCAACATAATCTACGCGAGATACGTAGACGCCAGGTAACAGTTTCAGATGATTTATGGTGAAACTTGTGATTTTTTCCATAATAAAATACTCCTTTTCATTCTGATTTATTGTATTGGAACATTAGAATATGCATCAATACAATAATACCAGTATAACATTTGGCAGACAGATATGCTAGAAAAATGCGAGATTGAAATGCAAAATTTGTTTTTGCAAAATAGAATTTTAGGGAACAGGTGACAGATTATGAAGTTATATTTAGTCAGACATGGACAGACAGACTGGAACAAAGAAAAAAGACTACAGGGACAGGAAGACATTCCGTTAAATGATTTTGGAAGACATCTCGCAAAAGAGACAGGGATCGGTCTTCGCAATGTCAGATTCGATCTTTGTTTTTCAAGTGACTTAAAAAGAGCACTGGAGACAGCTAATCTGATTTTAGATGAAGGAAGCAGTAAAGTTCCAATTATTATGGATAAAAGACTGAAAGAAATTGCCTTTGGTGAATGGGAAGGAAAAAGTGTAGCAAGAAACCAGATGGAAGTTCCGGACGAATTCCTGAAATTCTACGATGATCCGGAACATTTTGCAGGAGCACCGGGTGGAGAATCCTTTGCAGAAGTAAAAGAACGTACAGATAATTTCCTTAAATGGCTTGTAGGACAGGAGGAATACGGAGATAAAAATATTCTTTTGGTCACACACGGAGTTGCGCTGGCAACATTACTCAATAATATAAAAAAAGCACCATTATCCGAACTTTGGGCTGGCAGCATTCATAAAAACTGCGCAGTCACAGAAGTAGAGATCAAAGACGGAGAAATGCAGATACTGTCCGAAAATCAGGTATATTACGAAGATGAGGTGCCGGATTGGGCGCGGTAGAATAGTGTGAAAATATAAATAGAATCCCAAACTATAGCGTCTTGAACACGAAGGATTTTCTGGCATCAGTTGCGTCATTTATTTTTTCGTGAATATGTAAACTCGCCTAAAAACAGGCTCAGACAGTACATATTCACGAAAACTCTACTCACTGATGCTCGGAAAATCCTTCTACCGTTCAATCCATTATAGTTTGGGATTTTTAATTCTCATCACTACTCTGACGATTAGAAGAATTTTGGTATATATTTGTTTAATTCACTTAAAAAGTTAGTAGCACACAGATATTTAGAATTCAAGAATGCCATAGTCCAGGCTTATTATTTACAAATAACACTATATTTCTAAATACCTCATCAGATTCTCATAGTTCCGCTTCATAAGGTGATATCCATGTTCGTAAAATTCTCTTAGAACGTCACAGTCCTGCTCCAGTCTTGATACGGTTGGGACGAGTGGCCGCAGTACGAAAATCCGTCCTTCATGTTCTAATTTTTCGATGAGCTCCATTTCTTTGTTATACATATAATTCCGGCGGATCATAGTCTTGACAGCCTCCGGATATTTGCCATAAGCGCGGCGATATAACTTTGCCATGCCTTTTGTCATTGACTTTTTGCGATATCCCGGATTGCGAGTCAGAATCACAACAATCTTCTCATTGTTCTGATGCAATGCATGTCGGATTGGAATGGAATCTGCAAGTCCGCCGTCCAGATAAGGTACATCGTCAATATTAACCATAGGACACAGAAGAGGCATGCTGCTTGATGCCCGGCAGATACGCAACAGTCTGTCAAAATCTTGTGTTTCAATCATATATTCTGCTTTTCCGGTAATGCAGTTCGTTGTGACCTGCTCGCAGACCACGCCTTGTTCACAGGATTTCTGAAATGTTTCGAAATCAAATGGAAAGATTTCGCGTGGGTACTTGTCAAAAACCATGTCCATATCCAGAAGACTCTTTTCACGCATGAAATCACGAAGATTATTGTGATAGTTGTATTCTTTATCTTCCACAATCATACAGTTCCGTGTACGCCCAATTTGTTTTGACACGTAATCCACGGCATTACATGCTCCTGCAGAAACACCAATAACGTGGGAGAGATAAGTATCCTGTTCCATAAGATAATCTAAAATTCCCGAAGTGAATACACCTCTGGTGGCACCGCCTTCCAGTACGATTGTTGCATTTATCATAATCAACACCTCTTGTTTTGTAATAATTCGATAATAGTTTTCGGTGAAACATGATTCAAAGACAGGGATTCCTGACTTTGGAAACATTTTCTAAGTGATATTATATAACGAAAAATAGAATCATGAAAATGCCTTTTTACAAAAAATCAGTTAAAAATGCAGGAAGTAGATAAAAAAGCAGTAAAAAGATGCGACGGAAATAGAAAAAGTGCGTAAAGTGCCGAAAAACAGTGGTTTCCCGGCTTGCTATTTTGACGTATCTTTGGTAAGATATTCTTCGTATGAGCTAAGACGTGATTGATAGATAAAAAGGAGCAAATATAATGATCAGTACAAGTAATATTACATTACGAGTTGGGAAAAAAGCATTATTTGAAGACGTTAATATTAAATTTACAGAAGGGAACTGTTATGGTCTGATCGGTGCCAATGGTGCAGGTAAGTCTACATTTTTAAAGATTCTTTCCGGACAGCTTGAGCCGACCAACGGAGAAGTCATCATCACTCCGGGACAGAGACTTTCATTCTTACAGCAGGATCACTTCAAATATGACGAGTATCCGGTTCTTGATACAGTTATGCTTGGAAATGCGAGACTGTACGAAATTATGAAAGAAAAAGAAGCAATCTATGCAAAGGAAGATTTTACAGACGAGGACGGTATCAAGGCAAGTGAGCTGGAAGCAGAGTTCGCGACCATGAATGGCTGGGAAGCAGAGTCTGATGCAGCAACATTGTTAAATGGTCTTGGAATCGGAACAGAACTTCACTATGAGATGATGAAGAACTTAAATGGTCCTGAGAAAGTAAAGGTTCTGCTTGCACAGGCATTATTTGGTAATCCGGATATCCTGCTTCTCGACGAGCCTACGAACCACTTGGATCTGGATGCGATCGCATGGCTTGAGGAATTTTTGATCAACTTTGAAAACACAGTCATCGTTGTATCACATGACCGTTATTTCCTGAATAAAGTATGTACACAGATTGCAGATATTGACTATGGTAAGATTAAGCTCTATGCCGGAAACTATGACTTCTGGTATGAGTCCAGCCAGCTTCTCATCCGCCAGATGAAAGAGGCAAACAAGAAGAAAGAAGAGAAGATCAAAGAGCTGCAGGAATTTATTTCAAGGTTTAGTGCTAATGCTTCAAAATCCAAGCAGGCTACTTCAAGAAAGCGTGCATTGGAGAAAATCCAGCTTGATGATATCCAGCCATCCAGCCGTAAATATCCATACATTGATTTCCGCCCGAACCGTGAGATTGGAAATGAAGTATTAACAGTAGAAGGACTGAGCAAGACCATTGACGGAGAAAAAGTATTAGACAACATTTCTTTTACATTAGGACATGATGATAAAGTCGCATTTGTCGGAAGCAACGAGCTTGCCAAGACAACACTGTTCCAGATCCTTATGGGAGAGATGGAGCCAGATGAGGGAACATACAAATGGGGCATCACAACTTCTCAGGCATATTTCCCATTAGACAGTGGAAGTGAGTTTGAGAATGATTATTCAATTGTAGACTGGCTGACACAGTACTCTGAAGAGAAAGATGCGACTTATGTACGTGGATTCCTCGGGCGTATGCTTTTTGCCGGAGATGACGGAGTAAAGAAAGTGAAAGTTCTGTCCGGAGGAGAGAAAGTGCGCTGCCTGTTATCCAAGATGATGATTTCCGGTGCAAATGTACTGATTTTTGATGAGCCTACGAACCACCTGGATATGGAAAGTATCACTGCACTGAACAATGGAATGACAAAATTCCCAGGTGTCATTCTCTTCTCATCAAGAGACCACCAGATTGTTCAGACAACTGCAAACCGTATCATGGAAATTGTTCCGGGCGGAAAGATGATTGACAAGATAACAACATATGACGAATATCTGGAAAATGATGAGATGGCAAGAAAACGTCAGACATACACAGTCCAGAATGACGACGAAGACTAAAAAGTAAATTTAATATGTAGAGATGAAAAGACTGTAACTTGTAAGAATGAGTTGCAGTTTTTTTGTATCATAGTGAGAATTGCATTTTCTATTATATCAGCTGGGAGATGGTTCCCACTTCTATAGGCGGTAAGAAATAAGCTGGTATCAGTGGTGGGAGTCAATCACCCCAGCTGATGGAGGCATTCTTGAAAAGAAACCTCAACAGGCTCTTTTATTATATGATGGAATTTGTTATACTAAAATCGTATGATGATAGGGTAAAATATCATTACAGTTTAAATACAGGGAGTATAAGATTATGAGAAATATAAAAATTACAATTGAATATGATGGCAGCCGTTATCAAGGCTGGACAAGACTTGGAAAAGATGAATCTAACAACACAATATCTGCCAAGATTATGGATGTATTAGGGAAAATGACTGGTGAAAAGAATATTGAGCTGAATTGTGGCTGCCGTACAGAAGTCGGTGTACATGCTTACGCACAAGTGGCGAATTTTAAGACTTCTTCTAATCTGAGTACAAAAGATATTCAGCATTATCTTAATCGGTATCTGCCAATGGATATTGCAATTACGGAAGTTGAAGAGGTTCCGGATCGTTTCCATGCCCAGTTGAATGCAGTATCAAAAACTTATGTTTACCGTATGACGATTATGGATGTTCCAAGTGTTTTTGAGCGTAAGCATACTTACCATTGCTTTAAGACACCGGATAAAAAGGCAATGCAGCAGGCTGCTCTTTTATTTATCGGAGAACATGATTTCCGTAATTTCTCTACTGCAAAGAAGAGCAAGAACACGACACGTGAGGTCTACGACATTGACATTTATGGAGATAATGAGGAAATGCAGATCCTCATTCAGGCAGACGATTTTCTGCACAACATGGCAAGACTTATGATCGGAACACTTCTGGATATTGGGTTTGGACTTCGAAAGAAAGAAGATATTGAGGCAATTTTTAACGGAGAAAAGACAGTTGGAAATCCTTGTGATCCGAAGGGACTGTATTTACAGGAAGTAGAATATTAATATGAAAGTAGAAAGCAGAAAAGTATCGGATTCCAGAGTAGAGACCGTTCATATTGTAAGACCAAACCATCTGAATGCAGCAGGACGTCTGTTTGGCGGCATGCTCATGCAGTGGATTGATGAGGTGGCTGCACTTGTGGCAAAACGTCATACCCACACAAATGTGACGACTGCAAGTGTGGATAATTTAAGTTTTTTAAAAGGAGCTTATTCAGGTGACAGTGTTGTGATCATTGGCCAGCTTGTCTATGTGGGACGTACCTCCATGGACATTAAGGTGGATAGCTATGTAGAATCCATGGATGGCACAAGAACATTGATTAATCATGCTTATCTGACAGTGGTAGCACTGAATCAAAACGACCATCCGATTCCAGTGCCAAGGCTTGAACTTACAACAGAAGATGAAGCCGCAGAATGGGAAGAGTCAAAACGACGCAGAGAACTTAGAAAATCACTGTAATTTTATAATGATAAAAGAGATGAGAGAGCTGGGATTATTTCCCGGCTCTCTTAGCATATCCGGAAACCATCCGGACCATGCGGTCAATCTGTGCCTGCTCTTCCTTTGATTTTCCATCTTTTAAGATTTCCAGAACAAAGGACATTTCCTCCGGAGAAAAAGTGATTCCCTTTTTATGGGCACTGCTGATCAGAGACATCATGACCGGGGCGAGTGATTTCCCGTTTTTCCCCTCTGTTTGTTTCGCAGCAAGCTTTATCAGCTCCAGTTTCACGGGATCCATATTTTTCAGTGTCGGGTGGTTCAACCATTCATTCATTGTCGAAAACTCCTTTCATAAAATCCATGGGGGAGAAACCATTTTCCCCATCGGAATCAGAATTCATAGTCTGCATCATTTCCATCATATTCATGAGATCTTCCATTTGTGACATCTGCGTCTGTTCTTCCGGGCTTAAACAGGATTTTAACTGCTCCAGGACGGAACTAGGATGGTCTGTATTTAGAAATCCATAGAAATGTTCCAGCGTAGCTTTCAGTTCCGAAAATTTTATGTAGATAGCTAAGGAGCGCTGCATGGAAGCAGGTGCAAAAGGCAGCATCAGCTTTAGTGTATAAAGAGAAGAGGAAGTAACAAGCATGTCAAAAGGAGTCATTAATTTGGGCTTCTGATCCATAAGCGCTCCTTAAATTATCGTTGTAAATATATATGTGATTTGAATGGAAATTATGAAAAACGGGCATATTTTATAGTAAGAAGATATTTTAAGGTGCTAGTGGAAGTGCGTAGAAGGAAGCAATCTTAAGGCATCATATGAAAGGAGATTAAAAATGAGTAGAAAGTTGATTATAGATGGAAATGCCGTATACGAACTGGATGAAAATTGTATGCTGAAAAAGAGACTGGAAGATGTACAGACGGAAAAGAACCAGATGGAAGAGAGGAGAAGAACTCAGGAGAATTTGAACGAATATAAACGTATGCTCAGGATGCGGCAAGGGTAGTTGTAACATTCGGAAAAATGTAACAGAATTGTAAGAAATCTGTAATGGCAATTCCTGAAATAGTATGGTAATCTATCGACATGCGGATGATGCTTCTTTATCATCCGCAAAATGTATCTGCAAATTTCAATCATTTCGGAGCCTAATAGTAATCAGGTAATATTCCAAAGTGGTGAATAAGTGACAATAATATGTTTATAGCAATATATCTTGAATATATTTTGAATATGAGATAATATAATTATATATCAGCTGGGAGATGACTCCCACCTATAGGTGGTGAGAAACAAGTTGGTATCAGTGGGGGAGTCAATCCCCCAGCTGATATAGCCTCCGGCAGGATTGCAGAGGTGCGCAGTAGAAGTATGTCATGCAATTGCATGACGCGCACCTCGCAGCAAGAATGCCGAGGCATTCTTGAATAAAAATATATGTGGAGGATGAATATGCGCCTGAACGATTTTCAAGGAAAAGAAGTCATCAACGCCTGTGACGGTAAAAAATTAGGCTACATTGTAGATTTTGCCTTTGACGAAAAATGTGGACAGATCGAAGCAATCATTATTCCAAAGACATCAAAGTTCTGTAACTTCTTCTGTGACGGCTCCGAATATATCATTCCTTACAAATGCATTTGCAAAATCGGACCAGATGTCATACTGGTAGAAATGCATGAGAAAAAATAAGAAAAATTTAAGAAAAAGTCCGGGAAATGGGAGCAATAGTGGTTTGACTTCTCGTACGCCACAAGATATACTAATAAGGAAAGATTAGGAAAAGGAGCGCGAAAGAATATGAAATGTCCATATTGTGGAAATCCTGACACAAAAGTAATTGATTCCAGACCTGCAGAGGACGGAAGCTCCATTCGAAGAAGACGTGCCTGCGATATATGTGGGAAGCGTTTTACAACTTATGAAAAGATAGAGACAATCCCTCTTATAATTATAAAAAAAGATAACAACAGAGAACAGTACAGCCGTCAGAAGATTGAAAACGGAATTATCCGGGCATGCTATAAGCGTCCGGTGCCGACAGAGAAGATCCAGCAGGCGGTGAACAATATAGAGACAAAGGTATTCAGTCTGGAAGAAAAGGAAATTCCGAGCAGTGTGGTCGGCGAACTTGTCATGGACGAACTGAAAGACCTGGATGAAGTAGCATATGTAAGATTTGCATCTGTATACCGTGAATTTAAAGATGTGAATACTTTTATGGACGAGCTAAAGAAGATATTAGATAAGGAAGAAAAATGAGAACATACAAATTAACAATTTCTTATGATGGCACCCGCTATCAGGGGTGGCAGAGACAGGCGACGACAGATAATACAATTCAGCATATATTAGAGTGGAGCATTGGAAAACTGGTCGGATACAGAGTCCGTGTAGATGGCTCCGGGAGAACTGACGCAGGGGTTCACGCACGTGGACAGGTTGCAAGCGTACAGCTCTCCAAGCTTTACGATGTAAAGGAATTGAAGGATTCCATTAACAGATATTTACCGGAAGATATCCGGATCATGAAAGTGGAACTGATGAAAAATGGGTTCCATGCGAGAAAAAGTGCAAAAGGCAAGAAGTACGAATATTATATTGACTGCAGAGAAAAACCAGATGTATTTTCCAGAAGATATTGCTATCATTATCCACATAAGCTGGATATCGAAGCAATGCGCGAGGCAGCAGATTATATGATCGGACCGAAGAATTTTACAAGCTTTACGGATGACAGTGAGAATAAGGATCCAGTCCGCAGGGTTACCAACATTAAAATTGTAAGTAATGGAGAAAAGCTCCGTATTACTTATTATGGAACCGGGTTTATGTATCATATGGTCCGGATTATGACAGGCACACTTCTGGAGGTCGGAACAGGAGAGCGTGAAGCCTCTATGATTCCGGTCGTCATTGCAGCAGAAGACAGAAGCCTGGCAGGATTTCTGGCACCGGCAAGGGGTCTGTTTTTAAGAAAAGTGTATTACTAATGCCGTTACTGTCAATTTTGAAAATGGAAGAAAAAAATAGAAGACAAGAACACAGGAGACTAAAATGAAATTTATATCATGGAATGTAAATGGTATCCGTGCATGTGCCGGAAAAGGATTTATGGATTTTTTTCAGGAGACGGACGCAGACATTTTCTGCATTCAGGAGACGAAGATGCAGGAAGGACAGCTTGAACTGGACACACCGGGATATCATCAGTACTGGAATTATGCGAAGAAAAAAGGTTATTCGGGGACAGCAATATTTACCAAGCAGGAACCAATCAGCGTAAGCTACGGACTTGGAATCGAGGAGCACGACCAGGAAGGGCGTGTGATCACATTGGAGTTTGAAGATTTTTACTTTATTACCGTGTATACACCAAACTCCCAGAGCGAGCTTGCAAGACTGGATTATCGTATGAAATGGGAGGAAGATTTTCTTACATACTTGAAAAAGCTGGAAGAGACAAAGCCGGTTATTTTCTGCGGTGATCTGAATGTAGCGCATACAGAGATTGATCTGAAGAATCCAAAGACGAATCGGAAAAATGCCGGATTTACCGATGAAGAGCGTCAGAAATTCACAGAGCTTCTGAATGCCGGATTTGTAGATACATTCCGGTATTTTTATCCGGAGCAGACAGGTATCTACTCCTGGTGGTCTTACAGATTTAGTGCAAGAGCCAAGAATGCAGGTTGGAGAATTGACTATTTCTGCGTATCCGAGAGTCTGAAAGACAGATTGGAAGACGCGAAGATACTGACAGATATTATGGGATCAGATCATTGCCCGGTGGAATTGGATATAAAGTAACTTTAAATTTTAAAATGCGGTTTTGGATTTTAACTATCAAAATCGCATTTTCTCTTGAAATATAGGGATTTTGTGGGTATAATAATGTCATTAAAAAGAGGTTGAAAAATCCAATGGTGGAACAAGCTTATTGGTTTTTTGCACCTCTTTTTTCGATATCAGGAATAAAATTTCCAATATCAGATGCTTCCGGAAGAATGTATAAAAGCATCTTTCCAATGGATTTCTAAGAAAAAAACAGGAAAAAATAACAGAAACAACACATGAAAAGAGAGGATGACAGACATGAAATTTAAAGAGATTAATCCATCACCACGTACACTTATGACACCGGGACCAGTTGAAGCAGATCCTCGCGTACTTCGCGCAATGGGCGCACACATTCTCGGACAGTTCGATCCGGAATTTACAGCACTTATGAATGAGACAATGGAGATGGAGCGCTATGTGTTCCAGACACAAAATAAAATGACATATCTTGTAGATACCACATCAAGAGGAGGTCTTGAGACAGTTCTGACAGGAGCAATCTGTCCGGGAGACAAAGTTTTGATTCCTGCATTCGGACGTTTTGGATATCTGCTTGCAGAGATTCTGGAGAGATGTGGAGCAGATATCACACTTCTTGAGAGAGAATGGGGAACTGTATTCGAGCCGGAAGAGATTGAAGAGGCATTAAAGAAAGACAGCTACAAAGCCGTTGCATTTATCCACGGTGAGACTTCTACATCTATGATGCAGCCATTGAAAGAGATTGGTGAAATCTGTGAGAAATATGGTGCACTTCTGATTGTAGATGCAGTTGCAACACTTGGCGGAGCAGAAGTACACGTTGACGACTGGAAGTTATCCGCATGTATCTCCGGTACACAGAAATGTATTTCAGCACCTTCAGGTTCTGCACTGATCACATACAATGAGCAGATTGAAGAGATTGTTAAGAAGAGAAAGAAAGTAGAGAAAGGAATCCGTACAGCAGATGATGTAAATGGTTCACTTGCAGGAATCCCAAGCAACTATCTGGATCTTGCACAGCTTGAGGATTACTGGAGTCCAAGACGTCTGAACCATCATACAGAGGCTACAAGTATGCAGTATGCAGTACATGAAGCACTCCGCTGTATCGTGGACGAGACTCTGGAAGCAAGATGGGCAAGACACAGCCTTAATGACAAGGCTCTGTGTGCTGGTCTGAATGCAATGGGTCTTAGCATTTTCGGAGATATCGAGCACAAGATGCCGGTTGTAACAGCAATCAATATTCCGGAAGGAGTAGACGGAAAGGTAATCCGTGGAACACTTCTCAACGAGTTCGGAATCGAAATTGCAACATCATTCGGACCACTGGACGGCAAGATTTTAAGAATTGGTAACATGGGATATTCAAGCCAGAAGAGAAATATTCTGATTCTTCTTGGTGCTCTTGAAGCAGTTATGCTTCAGAATCATGTTAAGATTGCTACAGGCGAAGGTGTGGCAGCAGCTATGGAAGTATACAAAAATGCTGAGAAATAAATAATGATATTGAAAAATATATGACAGATAAATGCCTCTTGGTGAATTGATTGCCAGGGGCATTTTTAATTGCATGTGTAATAATAATTTAATATTTATTTATACTAAAAGTATAGATAATTAAAACATAACATGTTATAATGTGACATAAGGATTTACAGGAAAGGAGCAATACAATATGCCGTTATTGAAAGAGGACATTTACACAATAAAAGATATATATGCATTACCAGCCGGAGAACGTGCAGAACTGATTGAGGGAAAAATATATGACATGGCACCGCCGTCAGCAGCTCATCAAAGAATATTAATAGCATTAAGTACAGCAATATATAATTATATTGATAGTAATAAGGGCTCTTGCGGTGTATATTTAGCGCCGTTTGCTGTTTTCCTGAATGAAGATGACAAGAATTATGTAGAGCCGGATATATCTGTGATTTGCAATCCGGATAAGTTGGACGATAAAGGGTGCAATGGGGCACCGGACTGGGTGATTGAAATTGTATCGCCAAGCAGTCAGAGAATGGATTACATGATAAAGTTGTTTAAGTACCGTACCGCAGGGGTTAGGGAATATTGGATTGTAGATTCATTGAAAAATAGAATTACTGTATATAATTTTGAAGAAGATACCATGCAGGAGTACACATTTTCAGAAGATATACCTGCAGGAATATATCAAGGCAAGCTTACAATTAATTTATCAAATATTCAGAGATAAGTGTAGAATATATGATTTACTCCGGAACATATACTGTTATAAAGGCAGATGTTCCGGAGTTTTTTCGTAGGTTGAAAATAGTAATTATATATATAAAATATCTATATGCATATGATGATTATAGAGAAAAGCAATTTGAAAAAGCTGATTATGAGTGCTAAAATATTCAAAAATACAACAAAAAAGAAAGAGGAAAAAGTATTATGAAAAGAATGAAGAAATTTGCAGCTCTTCTTCTTGTAGTAGCCATGACATTTGGTATGGTTGCCTGCAGCAGTTCAGACAAAAAAGAAGAGTCTACAAAAAAAGAAACTAAGACAGAAGAAAAAAGTACCAAAAAGCTTGATGGTACTTTGAAAGTTGTTACAACTGGAGATGCTTATCAGCCATTATTTGATAAGTTTACGGAAGAAGTTGGACCTAAAGTAGAATTTATTTCTATGTCTTCCGGAGAGGTATTATCAAAATTGAAAGCAGAAGGTGGAACGCCAGCAGCAGACCTTTGGTTTGGTGGCGGAATTGACGCATTTATGGACGCAAAAGATAATAATCTTCTTGAAAAAGTAGATTTTGATGCGGCAGATGAACTTTCACCAGACTTTAAGGATAGTGATAATTACTGGTTCTCTAAAGGTGTTACTGTAGTAGGATTTATTGTAAACAATGATATTTTAAAAGAAAAAGGACTGGAAGCTCCGAAGACATGGGATGATCTCACAAAGGAAGAGTATCAGGGAGAGGTACTGATGTCTAATCCGGCTATCTCAGGAACAAACTATGCAGTAGTAAATGCACTTCTTCAGACAAAAGGACAGGACGAAGGTTGGAAGTATTTTGAAGCACTTAATAAGAATGTAGATTATTATTCAAAACGTGGTTCAGATCCAAGTACTAAGACGGCAGCAGGAGAAGTTGGTATTGGTATCACATATATCAATGGTACACTTGATGAGTTAAAAGAACAGGCAGATGTTGATGTTATCTATCCTGAAGATGGAATGCCATATGTCCCAGAAGGTGTTGCAGCATTTGCAAATGCAGAGAACACAGAGGCAGCAAAAGCATTTATCGAGTGGTTCTTCTCTGATGATGAGAACATGAAAATGATGGCTGGTATTGACAAGAATAATACATGCCTTCTTGTAAAACCAAGCTTGAAGGGACTGGAACTGAATTTTGACGAGAGCCAGCTTATGAAAGAGGATCTGTCATTATTTGGATCAGAAAGAACAGAAATTCTTGACAAGTGGAGTACTTTGATGGGAGATAAAGGTGAACAATAGAAAACCTATAAAAAAACGGGCATCATTATATGATGCCCATTTTTATAATATATTAGATTATTTTATATTGGCAATACTGGTAGCCGGAGTATTGATATTTATTCTTTATCCGCTTCTTTGTATGGTGAAGCAGAGCTTCGCAGGAACAGAAGGATTTTCAACGGAAGTTTATAAAAGTATTTTCAGTGATAATCTGGTGTTAGTAAAAAATAGTGTATTTGTCGGAAATTTATCAGCATTTTTTTCTACGATTGCAGGACTTCTTGTAGCAATTTGTGTGTGGGCAGCTGGAAAGAAAATGGGAAAAGTCCTGGAGACAATTTTATTGATTAGTATGGTCTCTCCGCCATTTATTGCATCGCTGGCATACATTCAATTATTTGGAAGAAATGGATTGATTACAAAAGGAATTTTAGGCTTGTCATTGAATCCATATGGCTGGCTTGGGGTTGTTGTTATGCAGACTCTATTTTTTGCTTCATTAAATGCACTTATGATTCTTGGAATGCTGAAGAAAATGGACATGTCATTGGTCAGGGCATCTTTTGATTTAGGAGCATCATCTGGCTACACTTTATGGAGAATAGTAGTACCGTTGTTGCGCCCAATACTTTTAAGTTGTTATTTGCTTTCCTTTATCCGCTCAATTGCTGATTTTGGAACTCCAGTAGTAATTGGAGGCCGCTTTGAAACAGTTTCAACAGAAATATATATGCAGGTCATTGGCTATTCTAGATTGGACAAAAGTGCTGCGCTTAATGTATTGCTTCTTGTTCCTACAATTATTGTATTTGTATTATACCGTTATTTGATGAAGAAAAATGAAAAAGTTATTGATGGAAATAGCAATAAGACGATTGAGGCTGGAAATACTTTCAGACTACGAGGTATGTCGGCAATTGTTGTATGGCTGGGAGCAGGTTTCTTTTTTGTTATGATGGCGCTGGAATATGGATCTATTTTCTTGAATAGTTTCAGTAGAAATCTGCGAGGCAAAATTACATTTACAACCATGTATTTAAAAGCATTGCTTGAACGAGATATGGACACTTTTGTACGAAGTGTGGAATATGCGTTGATTGTTGCAATAGTAGGAAGTGTGATTGGAATGTTGCTTTCTTACTATATTGAAAGAAGAAAAATAAAATTAGGAGGAGTGCTAGATTTTATTATTACATTACCATATATGCTTCCGGGAAGTTGCTTTGGAATTGGTTATATTCTTGCATTCAATCATAGTCCGTTAAAGTTTACCGGAACAGCAGCTATTGTTGTGTTAAATATGATTTATAAGCAGATGTCCATTACAACAAAGGCTTCGTTTTCTTCACTGCAACAAATCAGCATAGAACTTGATGCTGCAGCAAGAGATCTTGGGGCAAACAAATTTTTGGTGATGAAAGATGTAATTCTTCCTAATATGAAACAAGCTTTTGCAACAGGATTTATTAATAATTTTACAAGTGCAATGGTTACGGCAGGTGCTGTAATCTTTCTGGTGACACCAGGACAAAAGATTGCTGTATTTACATTATTTGACTGTATTAATACAGGGCGATATGGCGAAGCATCAATGATTGCAACATTTATTATTGCTATTACAATTACTGTAAATGTGATATTTTCAATACTTGTTGCTTGGAAAGGAAGAAGAAAACGTGTATTTAGAACTGAAAAATGTAAGTAAAAGTTTTGGTGAAAAAGAAGTAGTAAAAGATTTATCACTTTCGCTTCCTAAGGGAGAGCTGTTATGTTTGTTAGGAGCATCAGGTTGTGGAAAGACGACAACGCTTAAAATGATTAGTGGTTTCTTAAAGGCGGATAAGGGGCAGATTTTGATTGATGGACATGATATTACTGAACTAGATCCAGAAAAGCGCCCAGTATCAACTGTTTTCCAGTCATATGCATTATTTCCGCATATGACGGTTTTGGAAAATGTAATATATGGATTAAAATTTCAGGGAATTAAAAAAAAGAAAGCCAGAGAAATGGGGATGGAGTATTTGAAAATCGTGGATATGGAAGAATATGCAGGATTTTCAATTGGCGAAATATCTGGTGGACAACAGCAAAGAGTTGCATTAGTCAGATCGTTAATTACAAAGCCGAAGGTACTTCTTTTAGACGAGCCACTTAGTAATTTGGATGCGAAACTTCGAGTCAAGATGCGTGAAGAAATTCGGGAAATTCAAAAAAAGTATGAGATTACAATGGTTTTTGTAACCCATGACCAAGAAGAAGCAATGGTACTTGGTGACAAGATTGCTATTATGGATCAGGGTAAACTTGTCCAAATCGGAAGACCGGAAGAAGTGTATTTGCATCCACAAAATGATTTCGCAAGAGATTTCTTGGGAATATCGAATCAGTTTACCGATATGCGAGGAAACCATATATGTTGTAGACCAGAAGAACTCGAATTTGTGGATAATGGTACTGTAAAAGGAATTGTAAAGCAGGAAGAGTTTTTAGGATTTTACCGACAATATTGTGTTGAAACAGAAACCCATGAAACCATCATTGTAAGAACGGATAGAGGGGTAAAAAAGGAAGTAGGAAAAGAAATTCAGCTTCAAGTTAAATAGAAGATTAAAAAGGATATAATTTATCAAAAAATAAAGATTCTTATAGAAGAATATATGATTTACTCCGGAACATATACTGTTATAAAGGCAGATGTTCCGGAGTTTTTTATGAGAAAGTTAATAAAACTTGAGAAAATAAGTATCAATTGCAAGCGTATTCAAAAGAAATGGAATAAGAAATGGTTGACTCGTGGGATTTTTACATGTGTGGTTGCAGTAGCATTGATAGGTTCATGTAGGTACATATCAGGAATTGTCAAGGTTTCAAGCAATGTCAATGGGAAAGAACTTCCGATTTACTGTGTCCAGACTGATGAAAAGAAGGTTGCGCTCTCATTTGATGCGGCATGGGGGAATGATGATACCCAGAGAATCCTGGACATTTTAAAGGAACATGATGTACATGTCACATTTTTCATGACTGGCGGGTGGGTCGAAAGTTATCCTGACGATGTGAAAGCAATCTATGAGGCAGGCCATGACCTTGGAAACCACAGTCAGAATCATAAGAATATGTCTCAGCTCTCCGATGAGGAGAAGACACAAGAGTTAATGAGTGTTCATGAAAAAGTGAAGGAGTTGACAGGAGTCAAGATGCAGTTGTTTCGCCCGCCATATGGAGATTATGATGACGCCGTTGTTTTAAATGCCAGGGAAAATGGATATTATCCGATTCAGTGGGACGTGGATAGTTTGGATTGGAAAGACTACGGGGTTGATAGTATTTTAAATACGGTGCTGAATCATAAGGCACTTGGAAATGGTTCGATTATCTTGTGCCACAATGGAGCGAAATATACGGCAGATGCTCTGGATGCATTGCTGGACGGATTGAAAGAAAAAGGTTATCAGGTAGTGCCGATATCGCAACTGATTTATAAAGAAAATTACCATATGGACGTGACCGGAAGACAAATTCCGGACGCGAAGTAGATACCTAGAAAAGCCCGTAAAATGGACGAAAAATCAGAATATACACATCAATTAAAGAACATATATAGAATAGTTTAATATTTGCTGTCCTTTTATTTAAATTCTTGATTGGACAATGGAAAAGTAATTGTGGTAACATTAAATGTATACTTGTTAATGTTGATAATTACTGCATAATAAAGCAGTGATACAACTGGAGAAAAAGAAAAGGAGAACTTAATGAAAAAGAAAATTGTAAGCGCACTTTTATGTGTCGCAATGATCGCAACTATGGCAACAGGTTGTGGTGGCAGCAAATCCAGTTCTACATCTGGAAATGCAGATTCTACAGCTAAGCAGTTTGAGATTAATGCAGCAATTGCAGCAAATCCACCTGCACTTGATCCACACACTGTAAATGCTAATGTTACAGGTGGAATTGGAATTCATATTTATGAAGCTCTGTTCCAGATGGATGAGAATTATGAACCGCAGCCAGTACTTGCAGAGTCTTATGAGATGAGCGATGATGGAAAAGAGTACACAATCAAACTTCGTCAGGGAGTAAAATTCCACAACGGAGATGAGATGAAGGCAGATGATGTAGTAGCATCTATGAATCGTTGGGTGGAGCTTTCACCAAAGGCTAAAACACTCATTGACGGTTCAGTGTTTGAAAAAGTAGATGATTATACAGTGAAACTTACTGTAAATGAGCCATCTTCTGATATCATCATGGTTCTTGCAAGCCCGATTCAGTTTGCAGCTATTTATCCAAAGTCAGTTGTTGATTCAGCAAGTGATGAGGGTGTAAAGGAATATATTGGAACTGGTCCGTACAAAGTAGCAGAGTGGAAGCAGGATCAGTATGTAAAACTCGAAAAATATGAGGATTATCAGCCGGCTGAAGGAGAATCCAGTGGTCTTGCAGGAGCAAAAAATGCACAGGCTGACACAATCACATTTAACATTGTAACAGATACAGCTACTCGTATTGCAGGTGTACAGAATGGTCAGTATGACATTGCTGAGGATATCCCGGCAGATCAGTACAAAGATCTTGCAGCAGACAAGAATCTGACTATGGATGTTCGTAGTGGTGGTACACTGAACCTGTTCCTGAATACAACAGAGGGTGTTATGGCTGATGAGAAAGTACGTCAGGCAGCTCTTGCAGCACTTAACTGTGATGATATTCTGATGGCAAGTTATGGAGATGCTGATCTTTATAAGCTGAATGCAGGTTGGTGTAATCCGGATGATGCTCAGTGGGGAACAGAGGCTGGCTCTGAATATTACAATCAGAACGATGTAGAGAAAGCGAAAAAGCTTCTTTCTGAGTCAAGCTACAACAACGAAAAAATCGTATTAGTTACAACACCAGAATACAATGAGATGTACAACGCAACATTAGTTGTTCAGGAGCAGTTAAAAGCAGCAGGATTCAATGCAGAAGTTGAAAGTTACGACTTCAGCACATTCATGGAGCACCGTGCAGATCCGAAACAGTTTAGTATGTATATTACAAGTAACAGCTACAATATGCTTCCAATTCAGTTATCAGTACTGGATAAAGGATGGGCAGGACTGGATCGTCCGGAAGTAACAGACGGAATCAAAGCAATCCGTTCAGCATCTTCTAACGAAGAAGCAAAAGCTGCATGGGAAGATCTTCAGTCATTCATTTATGAATATGGTGCAGCAAGTGTTATCGGACATTTCACAAATATTACAGCTATGAACAGCAAAGTTGAGAATTATCAGTACCTGAGATTCCCAATTTACTGGAATATCACTTTTGCAGAGTAATAGATGGAAGAGTTTGCTTACATCTAGGTGAGTCTTGAATAGTAAACACAGCGGCGGAATGCGAAAGCAACCGCCGCTTTTGCAAATTTAAGTAATATTTTCATTGAACTTAAAAATCATGGAGGAGGAAATTATATGTTATCTTATATTGGAAAACGTATTCTGTCATTGATTCCTGTACTCTTTGTTGTGTCGTTTGTGGTTTTTCTGGTTGTATATATGATACCGGGAGGACCTGCGACAGCAATTTTAGGACTGGAAGCATCAGCAGATCAGATAAATGCTTTGAATGCGCAGCTTGGTTTTGACAGACCATTTCTTGTGCAGTATGGTGACTGGATCGTCAATGTATTTCAGGGGAACTGGGGGGATTCATTCTTTTTACATGAGTCTGTAACTGAAGCAATTGCTGAATATTTTGGACCAACAATCAGCCTTGCAATTCTTGCGCAGTTAATTGCATTAGTTCTTTCTGTACCACTTGGGATTCTTGCAGCATATAAGAGAGGAAGCGCGACTGATGTAGCAGCAGTATCTGTGTCATTGCTTGGTATTGCAATTCCAGGATTCCTTTTAAGTATGTTTTTAATGTTATTTTTTAGTGTGTATCATCACTGGTTCCCGGTAGCAGGGTATGCACCATTGGCAAATGGACTGTTGGAACATTGGAAATATCTGTTTGTTCCGGCACTCTCACTTGGAATTGTACAAGCTGCTTATATTACACGAATGACAAGATCATCACTTCTTGAGGTGTTATATAAAAATTATATTCGTACAGCAAGAGCAAAAGGATTAAAAGAAAGAAAAGTAGTTCTTCGCTATGCACTTAAAAATGCGGCGCCTGCAATTCTTACAGCAGTCGGACAGTCATTTGGAAGTCTGATTACAGGAACAATCGTAACGGAGACGTTGTTTAATATTCCGGGGCTTGGAATGTTGACAATGGGTTCTATTAATCGAAGAGATGTATATGTAATCCAGGGAGTTGTATTATTTGTAACATTATTGTATGTACTGGTAAATCTTGTGGTTGATATTTTATATGGATTTGTAGATCCAAGACTGCAGCCAGGCAGAAATAAATAACGGGAGGGCGGAAAATGATATTAACAAGAAAAGGAATTTCTGCCTCCAGTGAGGCAATTATAAAAGAACAACGACAGATCACAAGAGAAAAATTACTCGCAAGTCCGGGACTGATTATCGGAACAATTGGATTTTTATTAATTCTGGTTACTGCAATATTAGTTCCGATTCTCAACACGCAGGATCCAAATGCAATGGTGGTCATGGATCGTCTGAAAGCACCAAGTGCTGCACATATTTTTGGAACAGATGAATTAGGAAGGGACTTATTTATCCGTGTAATGTACGGAGCAAGAGTTTCTCTTTGGGTTGGCGGTTGTGTTGCAATCTTTTCCTGTGTTTTGGGAACAATTATTGGACTTTATGCAAGTTATTTCAAAGTGCTTGATCAGATCCTTATGAGAATCTGTGATGGATTGATTGCAATTCCGGGAATCTTGCTTGCGATTGCATTGATTGCGGCACTTGGAACATCAAGCTGGAATGTAGTTGTAGCACTTACAATTGTATATACTCCAAACGTAGCACGTACAGTACGTGCCAGCGCTATGGTTATTCGTGAGCAGACTTATGTAGAAGCTGCAAAAGTACAGGGAAGCGGAAATTTCAGAATCTTATGGAAACTGATTCTTCCGGGCGTTATTTCACCGCTGACAGTTCAGGCTTCTTACATTTTTTCACAGGCAATTATTTCAGAAGCATCTCTTAGCTTCCTTGGAGCGGGTGTTCCGGCACCGGCAGCCAGTTGGGGAAATATGCTGGAAGCAAGTAAAGCAGTACTTTCAAAGGCACCTTGGACAATGATTGTACCAGGAGCAGCAGTTATTATATGTGTACTGAGTCTAAATCTTTTTGGAGATGGACTTCGTGACTTTATGGATCCGAGAACAAAAGGAGGCGTGAAAAAATAATGAATGATACAATATTAGAGATTAAAGATTTACACGTTCTGTTCCCGGTACATAAAAAGTGGCTTCCGGCAGTAGATGGCGTGAATTTGAAGATTGAAAAAGGGGAGATTACAGGAGTAGTTGGTGAATCTGGTTCCGGAAAAAGTGTTATGTCCCAGACGATTCTAAGACTTCGTGATCATGATACAAATGTCCGATATGAAGGTGAAATTTTATTCGAAGGTGAAGATTTGTTAAAGCAGCCTTTAAATAAAATCCGTGATATAAGAGGAGACCGTATTTCGGTTATTTTTCAGGATCCATTGACTTCATTGAGTCCGGTTCATACTGTAGGCAGTCAGTTGAGTGAAGTACTGATTTTGCATAAAGGGTTAAATAAAGAACAGGCAAAAGAAAAAGCAATTGAGATGTTAAAGTTGACAGGAATCCCCAATCCGGAAAACTGTTTTAAACAGTATCCATATGAACTTTCTGGTGGTATGCAGCAACGTGTTATGATTGCAATGGCATTATCCTGCGAGCCAAAGCTTTTGATTGCGGATGAGCCAACAACAGCACTTGATGTAACAATTCAGGAACAGATTCTGCAGCTGATCCGTGAATTGAACGAAAAGCTTGGAATGTCTGTATTGTTTATTACCCATGACATGGGAGCAGTTGCGAATTTATGCCATAATGTAAAAGTTATGTATCTTGGTCAGGTGGTTGAAGAAGCATCTACAGAAGAATTGTTCCAAAATCCGCTGCATCCATATACACAAGGACTACTGTCATGTATTCCGCACCTTGGAGTGAAAAAAGGAGAACCGCTGCCAGTGATTGAAGGATCAGTGCCTCCGTTATCTAAAGTACCGGTAGGGTGTCATTTCTGTACCAGATGTAAGATGGCAGATCAGCACTGCATGGAACATGAGCCGCCAGCCTGTGAAGTTGCTCCGGGGCATGTAGTGAAATGTTGGAAATATGCCGAATCCGGAAAGCAGGAGGTGTAAAGATGAGTGAACATTTGCTTGAAGTAAAGCATTTAAAAAAATCATATCCGGTGTATGATAATTCTGGAAAATTATTTGCAAAGAAGACACATATGTGTGCGGTCGATGATATGTCTTTCTTTATTGAAAAAGGAGAAACTTACGGACTGGTAGGAGAATCTGGATGCGGAAAATCTACGACAGGAAGAACAATTGTTGGTCTGAATCATGCAGATAGTGGAGAGATTTTATACGATGGAAAGGACTTATGTAAATTAAGTGATAAAGAATTTCGCCCACTGCGTAAAGACATTCAGATGGTATTTCAAGACACTTTATCAGCGCTTAATCCGAGACAGAGAATCGGAGATAGTTTAAGTGAGACTTTAAAAATCCACGGAATGACAGATAATGAGAAGAGAAGAGAAGCCGTAGTTGAAATCCTGAAAAAGGTAGGACTTTCCGAAGAGCATTATTTCAGGTTCCCACATGAATTATCAGGCGGACAGGTTCAGAGACTTGGAATTGCCGGAGCTTTGATTATCCAGCCGAAGCTGATTGTCTGCGATGAGCCGGTATCTGCGCTGGATGTATCTATTCAGGCTCAGATTTTGAACATGCTTGTGGAACTTCAAAAAGAATTGGGACTGAGTCTTTTGTTTATTTCTCATGATATCGGTGTAGTACGTTTTATTTCAGACAGAATCGGAGTTATGTATCTTGGAACTCTGATGGAAGAGACAGAGACAGAAGAACTTTTTGAGCATCCATTGCATCCATATACGGAAGCATTGTTTGAGGCGGTTCCTGATCCGTATATCAAACGTACGGAATTAAAAGGATTAAGTGGAGAACAGCCGGTTCGAACAGAAGATTTTAAAGGTTGTGCGTTCTATACAAGATGCCCATATGCAACAGATCGTTGTAAGGCAGAAAGACCGGAACTTAGAGAAGTGAAACCGGGACATAAAGTAGCCTGTCACAGATATGATAATGACTAGTATAAACCTTTTAAATTAGCATAATAAATCAGAAAAAGCGTCACTTATATTTTTTGTATGAGCGGCGCTTTTTTTGATATGGTGTTGCTGAAAGTATTTAGTTGTAATTATCTTTTAGGCAGATTATTTTGAAAATGTAGAATAGATTTTTACCAGTTCTATGACCATGTCTACAACTTTATCCATGCTTTGGGCAGAAATGTGTTCATAAGGACCGTGATAAGCGTGTGCCCCAGTTCCGATATCAGGGCATGGAAGTCCGCGAAAACTAAGATGACAACCATCAGTCCCTCCACGGATTGGAGAAACATTTGGAATAAGTCCAACTCTTTCACACGCAGATTTTGCATTTTCAATTAAGTGGATATTTTGTTCAATGATATCTTTCATATTATAATACTGGTCGGTTATACAAAGTTCTACGGTTCCTGCGCCCCATTTTGCATTTAATTGTTCAGCAATGGAAAGAAGGTGATTTTTGCGATTTTGAAACTCAGTGTTGTCATGATCCCGAATAATATAATCCATATGAGCAGAACCACAGTCTCCAGCTATATGAACTAAATGATAGAAGCCTTCATAACCTGCAGTATCACGTGGTGTTTCGTGCTTGGGAAGTTGGTTATTAATTTCCATAGCGAGCAGGCAGGCATTGATCATAGTATCTTTAGCAGAACCAGGGTGGACGCTCACGCCATGAATGTCAAAAGAGGCGCTGGCAGCATTAAAGTTTTCATATTGTAAGTTCCCCTCCGTAGAGCCGTCAAGTGTATATGCAAAATCGGCATCGAACAAATCTATATCAAAAAGGGAGATACCGGTTCCAATCTCTTCATCAGGCGTAAAAGCAATACAAATCGGGCCGTGAGGTATCTGCTGGGACTGCAAGCGTTCAACCAGTGTCATAATCTCAGCAATTCCGGCTTTATCGTCAGCTCCCAGAATGGTTGTGCCGTCGGTCGTGATCAGTGTGTGGCCGGTTAGAGCTTTGAGATGTTCAAACATATCAGGACTAAGAATAAGACTACTGCTTCCAAGGGGCAGATCTTTGCCATTATAATTTTCAGTTATGACTGGCTGAATTGCATGTTCGCAATAATCAGATACAGTATCTATATGAGCAATAAAACCAAGTGCAGGAGCATTTTCATATCCTTTCGTGGCTGGAAGTTTTCCATAGAGAAAACAATGTTCGGTGAGATGAATGTCAGAAACACCGAGGAGTTGCATTTCATCTTTCAGAAGATTAGCCAGGTCAAATTGACATTTCGAAGAAGGTGTTGTGTTACTGGTTCCATCGCATGGAGTGTTGATTGCGACATATTTTAATAAACGTTCATAAGCTTTCATAGAGCTCTCCTTGTGTGTGATTTATATTATATATCGTAGCATATTTTAAGGGGAAATGCATTAGTTTTGAATCCCAGGGAAGCCCGTAAAATGGGCGAAAAACTAGAGCACACTCTATTTAAAGAACATATATAGAATAGTTTGATATTTGCTGTCTCTTTTATTTAAAATCTTGATTGGACAAATGAAATGTTAGCTTGATATAATAATGCTCGTACTTATGAATTGTTGACAATATGTGACAGGAAAAATACAGTGTCAACATGTAATGAATAATGCAAAGAAACAAAAGTAAACCTAAGGAGGAAACGAATGAAAAAGAAAATCATCAGCGCACTTTTATGTGTAGCAATGGTAGCAACTGTAGCAGTTGGTTGTGGAAAAAGTTCCGACAGCAAGTCTACAGATTCTGCTTCCAGCAGTGACAGCAGTTCACTGGTAATGCCGGTATCTGCAACAGTAACAAGCTTAAACGGTGACTTAGAGACAATGGCAGAGGGAGCTTTCCAGCTTGCTCCATACCAGGATAAACTCTACTATGTTGACCAGGACGAGACAAGATGGTACCTGGCTGATAGCTGTGAGGTTTCTGAGGATGGTCTTGAGTATACATTAAAATTAAAAGATAATCTGAAATGGCATGATGGTGAGCAGATTACAGCAGATGACGTAATCTTTACATTTAACTGTAACCTGAACACAGACAACGGTGCCGGTTATACCAATGTTGTATTTGTAGGTGACAAAGAAGTTAAGGCTGAGAAGGTTGATGACCTGACAGTTAAATTCACACTTCCAGAAGTTTCTGCTTCTTACTATGAGCTTCTTGGAAAATTAATTCTGATTCCAGAGCATGCATTTGACGGAAATACAGACATCAAGTCTGCAGATGCTAACCTTACAGATATCGGATCTGGTCCGTACAAACTTGTAGAGTTCAAAGACGGTGAGTCTCTGACATTTGAGAAGTTCGAGGACTATTATGGTGATGAGCCGCAGATTGACCAGATTACATTCAAAGTTATTCCAGATGCAAGTTCACAGGAAGTTGCATTTAAGAATGGCGAGATCAATTTCTTCGCAGTATCTTCTGATGATGTAGCAACAGAGATGGAAGAGACAGACGGAGTTACTCTTCATAAATTAGCAGAGGGACGTGTAAAATACCTCGCTTGGAACAAATACTGCCCTACATGGGAGAACCGTGATGCAGTAAAAGCTGTATTTATGGCACTGAACCAGGAAGAAATCGTTAAGGGTGCTTACGGAGATTCTATGGGAACAACAGCAAACTCTGTTTTCAGTAACAGAAACCTGTTCTACGATAAGGACGTAAAAGGGTATGAGCAGAATCTTGACGAGGCTAAGAAGTTAGCTCAGAGTTCAGGACTTGCAGGAAAGACAATTACTCTTCACTATAATACAGACAGAAGTTACATGGAGGCAACAGCACTTCTGATTCAGGAGCAGTTAAAAGCAATCGATGTAAATGTTGACATTCAGGGAATTGATGCAAACGGATTCTTCGATGTAGTATTCACAGATAAGGATGATTATGAGTTATACCTGAATGAGTATGCAGCAATCGGTGACCCAGGTGAGGTCGTAGCTGGTATGTTCGATGGAACATGGGGCAATAACATCGATACTCCACAGGAGATTCTTGACCTCTTCGAGCAGGGTAGAAAAACTACAGATGTAGAGAAGAGAACGGAGATCTACAAAGAGTTACAGGAGAAAGCAATGGAGTCTTATCTGACATACCCAATCGCTTACCCTAACTACTGCTTTGCTACAAGCGACAACCTTGAGGGAGCAGAGACATATTCAACAACACCAGTATTTGAGGATTATACAAAACTGTCTTTCAAATAAGATAAATGTAACAAGATAACGAAAAGCCGAAATAGATTCTGTTTTATGCAGAATCTATTTCTGAATATAGGAGAAAAATCAGAATGAAAAAATTTATTGCAAAGCGGCTTGCACAGATGCTCGTTGTATTTGTTGCAGTATCCATGTTTGCGTTTTCTATTATTTATTTCTCTCCTGGAGATCCACTGTATCTGTATACTTCACCGGCAGTTTCATCATATAAGATGTCGGATGAACAGTTAGATGCCATGCGTGAATCTTTGGGGCTGAATGGAAATGTAGCAGAGCGTTATGTGAGCTGGGCAGGAAAAATGTTACAAGGTGACTGGGGACTGTCTGTCAGTAACCACCAGCCGGTTAAGAAACAGATTATGGATAAACTTCCGAATACAATCGGACTTATGGGAGCAGCGTTGGTACTGTCAATCCTGTTATCTATACCACTTGGACTTTTAGCAGGATATTATAAGAATAAATGGATTGATAATATCGTCAGTGGAATTTCGTACCTTGGAATTTCCCTGCCAGCTTTTTGGTTCGGAATTATGATGATCATTTTATTTTCCCTGAATCTGGGCTGGCTTCCAAGTTCAGGTATGCACGCAATTGGAAATACATCTACTGGAGATTTGATTAAGCATGCAATCCTTCCGACACTTGTATTGAGTGTAAATAATACAGCAGTATTTGTACGATATATCCGTGCAAATACCATTGAGCAGATGGAAGAAGATTATGTTATGACAGCAGTTTCAAAGGGGGTGCCGCAGTTCCAAGTCATGAAAGGACATGTATTGAAGAACTGTCTGCTCCCGATTATTACAATGGTTGGAATGAACTTTGGAACACTGATTACAGGTTCATTCGTTGTAGAGTCTGTCTTTGGGTGGCCGGGACTTGGAACTCTTTGTATGAGTGCAATCAACAGCCGTGACTATACGATGATTATGGGAATCACGATGCTTGCCTGTGTCGTACTTTTAATTGGTAACTTCCTGGCAGACATTTTATATGGATTTGCGGATCCGAGAATTAAACAGGGAAAGGAGAAGAGTAATGGATAGAAAAGCAATGAAGAAAATGTTTCTTTCAAACAAAATGGCTGTTGTCTGTACAGTTCTGATTTTGATTATAGTAATTGCCTCTTTAATGGCTCCTCTTTCTCCGTATGATCCAGATGCATCTAACGTAGCAGAAAAAATGCAGGGAATCAGCAGTACACATATTCTTGGAACTGATGATATCGGACGAGATACATTTACAAGAATTTTATATGGGGGACGTATCTCATTGCTTGTTGGATTTGCAGCAATGTGCGTGGCAGTTATAGTAGGTACACTGTTTGGAACCATCAGTGGATACATGGGTGGTGCAGTTGATGCATTTATGATGCGTATCGTTGATGTATTTATGTCTGTCCCAAGCTTGCTGTTTATTATTGTTGTATATGCATTTATGCCACGTAACCTTGTAACATTGGTAGGAATGCTGGCCTTTTTCTCATGGACCAAGGTAGCCAGAGTTGTGCGTGCACAGACCCTGACACTCAAAGAGCGAGATTTTGTGATTGCTGCAAAAGCTCTGGGTGTAAGCCAGGGAACTATTATTCGTAAGCATATCATTCCGAATCTGATGCCGCAGATCATCGTGTCAGCAAGCCTTAGTATCGCAAATGCGATTCTGGATGAGTCTACACTTAGTTTCTTAGGTTACGGAGTTCAGCTTCCGATGGCTTCCTGGGGAAGTATGTTGCAGACAGCTCAGAAATTTATTTTACATAACCCAATTATGGCAGTGGCACCTGGAGTGATGATTCTTGTAACAGTTTTATGCTTTAATGTATTAGGAGATATGTTACAGCAGATGTTAGATCCGAAATTAGTGAAATAGTCAGGAAGGAGAGCAGAAAATGAGTAAAGTACTAGAAGTGAAAAATTTATCTGTATCATTCCGGACATTAAAAGGGGAAGTACAGGCTGTACGGGATGTATCATTTGATATAGAAAAAGGTAGTGTGACAGCTATTGTAGGAGAGTCCGGCTGTGGAAAATCTGTTACATCAAAGTCGATTATGGGATTGATTAAAAAGCCTGGATATGTAAGCAAAGACAGTCAGATAATTTTCCAGGGGGAAAATATTCAGGAATATAATAGGAAACAGTGGGAAGCTTACCGGGGACCGAAATGTTCCATTTGCTTCCAGGATGCGCTGACAGCGTTGAATCCGACTATGGCTGTTGGAAAACAGATTATGGAAAAAATCCGAGTTCATAAGAAAGTGAGCAAACAGGAAGCGTGGGCAGAAGCAGTTCAGATGCTGGAGAGAGTAGGAATCCCGAATCCAGAGCTGCGTATGAAGCAGTATCCGCATGAGTTTTCCGGTGGAATGCGCCAGCGTGTTATGATTGCTATTGCAATGACACTGAATCCGGATCTTCTTATTGCCGATGAGCCGACAACTGCACTTGATGTAACAGTTCAGGCGGACATTCTGGATATGATGAAAGAGATTCAGAAAGAGCACCCGATGAGTATTATCCTGATTACACATGATCTTGGAATTGTTGCAAATTTTGCTACAGATATTATTGTTATGTATGCAGGAAAAATCGTGGAGCGTGGCACGGCAGAAGATATTTTCTATCATCCGACCCATCCTTATACAAAGGCACTGCTGCGTGCAGTTCCGCGTCTGGATATGGAAGGCGAGAAACTGGAGACAATCGAAGGCGCACCGCCGAACATGATTAATCCGCCGAAGGGGTGTCCATTCGCACAGAGATGTAAAGAAAGAATGGACATCTGTGAAACAGCATTTCCGGAAGAAAGTAAGCTGAGTGAATGTCACGAAGTATGCTGCTGGCTTCAGAAGGAGGGACGATAGTGGAGAAGAACGAATATTTGTTAGAAGTAAAAGGACTGAAAAAATATTTCAAAGTCGGAAAAGGAACTTTAAAAGCCGTTGACGATGTCTCGTTCTACATTCGTCCGGGTGAGACACTTGGCGTCGTAGGAGAATCCGGCTGCGGAAAGACAACATGCGGAAGAACAGTTCTTGGTCTGTATGACAGAACAGATGGAGAAGTTCTCTACCGAGGAAAAGATGTACACAAACTGAAAGGTGAGGAGCGCAAGCAGTTCACGAAGCACGCGCAGATTATTTTCCAGGATCCGTATGCGTCCCTGGACCCGAAGATGAAAGTTCAGGACATCATCGCAGAAGGAATCCGAGCACATGGACTGGCAAAGAGCGAGAAAGAGATTAAAGAGAGGGTTAATGAACTTCTCGTAACAGTCGGTCTGAATGCACAGTATGGAGAGCGTTATATCCACGAGTTTTCAGGTGGACAACGGCAGCGTATTGGAATTGCCAGAGCACTGGCAGTAGAACCAGAATTTATCGTGTGTGATGAGCCGATTTCTGCTCTTGACGTGTCTATTCAGGCTCAGATTGTAAATCTGCTCGATAAATTGCAGGAAGAAAAGGGTCTGACTTATATGTTTATCGCCCATGACCTTTCTATGGTAAAATACATTTCCGACCGTGTTATGGTCATGTACCTTGGAAAAGTAGTGGAGATTACAGCCGCTGACCGCTTGTATGAGCAGCCGGCACATCCATATACACAGGCACTTCTGTCTGCGATTCCGATTCCAGATCCACACGTAGAGGCGAAGAAAGAGCGAATTAAAATGGGTGGAGAAATCCCAAGTCCGGTAGACCCACCAAAGGGATGCCGTTTCCAGAATCGCTGCAAATACGCAACAGAAAGATGCCGAGAGGAAGAACCAGCACTTCGCCTGATTGGGGAAGACCACTACGTGGCATGCCACTTGGAGGACGAATAAAGAAGTTACAGATGTGTAACAAAAATGTAGTGGTTATAATTTTTTAAAAACCTATTGACCTTTCTCTGAATATAGAGTAATATTTATGTAACGCAAAAACAGATTGCGCTCTATAATTTAAATTCTGTGAAGAGAAAGAGTAGAGATAAGAGATTTCCCTACAGAGAGCTGTCGGTGCTGAAAGACAGTGGGAGGCTTATTTTGAAAATCATCTCTGAGAAGGAAAGCTGAAAGAATCACATCAGGTAAGTTTTCACGGGGATTTCCCGTTATAGAAATCACGTATGATTGTACGTAGTGAATATCACTTGTTTTAGAAGAACAGGGTGGTTGCGGAACTGATAATATGTCCGTCCCTATTTCAGGGGCGGACTTTTTGTATATATGATGCCAGTGACACAAGCTTTGCACGAATAGAAGCATAGATGTAGAAGAGTTAAAGCGTGGAGTAATCTGTAGGCATCATACTTATACACAACAAGAGAAAGGAGAAGATGCATGAGTAATCACACAGAGATCAGATGGCATGGCCGTGGCGGTCAGGGTGCCAAAACAGCAGCATTACTGTTAGCTGATGTTGCATTTAAGACAGGAAAATACGTACAGGGATTTCCGGAGTATGGTCCGGAGCGTATGGGTGCGCCGATCACAGCGTACAACAGAATCAGCGATGAGGTGATCCGTGTACATTCTAACATTTATGATCCAGAGTTCGTAGTTGTTGTAGACGAGTCACTTCTTGAGACTGTAGATGTAACAGCAGGACTGAAAAAAGAGGGGGCGATACTTGTAAATACAGCCCGCCCGAAAGAAGAGATTATTCCACATCTGAAAGGATACGAAGGAAAACTTTACACGATTGATGCACACAAAGTATCTATGGAAGCTATGGGAAAATATTTCCCGAATACACCGCTTCTTGCTGCAATTGTAAAAGTTGCAAATATCATGGACGAAGAGACATTTTTAAGAGAGATGCAGGCTTCTTTCAAACATAAATTCGCCAGCAAGCCAGAGGTTATTGACGGTAACATGAAGGCTCTTGAGATGGCACTGAAGGAGGTAAAATAATGGCTACAGATATCAGCAAATTAGGAGTTAAGACAAAATGGCAGGATCTGACTGAAGGAATGATCGTTGCCGGAGCAGGGACTTCAAAGGATTTCCACACCGGTGAGTGGACAAGTGTAAAGCCGGAATTTATTGAAGACAAATGTAAACAGTGCCTGTTATGTGTACCTGTCTGTCCGGACAGTTGTATTCCGGTTAAGGATATGAAAAGAGGCGCATTTGATTATGACCATTGCAAAGGATGCGGTATTTGTGTAAAAGCATGTCCGTTCGGTGCAATTACGATGGAAGGAGTGAAATAAGATGGCAGGAAAAAGAGATCGTTTATCAGGAAATGAAGCAATAGCAATCGCTTTAAGACAGATTAATCCGGACGTATTTCCGGCATTCCCAATTACACCATCTACGGAGATTCCACAGTATTTCGCTTCATTTGTAGCAAATGGACAGGTGGATACAGAATTTATCCCAGTCGAGAGTGAGCATAGTTCTATGTCAGCAGCAATCGGAGCATCCGCTGCAGGAGCACGAAGCCTTACAGCAACTTCTTCTTGTGGACTTGCTTATATGTGGGAGGAACTTTACATTGCAGCTTCTAACAGACTTCCGCTTGCACTTGCACTTGTAAACCGAGCACTGTCCGGTCCGATTAATATCAACTGTGATCATTCTGACAGTATGGGAGCAAGAGATGCAGGCTGGATCCAGATTTACGCAGAGAATAATCAGGAAGCTTATGACAACATGGTTCAGGCTTTCCGCATTTCCGAGCATAAAGATGTACGCCTTCCAATCATGATCTGTCAGGATGGATTTATCACAAGCCACGCCGTAGAGAACATTGAACTTCTGGAAGATGCAGACGTCAAGAATTTTGTTGGTGAGTATGAGCCGGAAGATTATCTTCTGAATCCAGAGTGCCCGATGGCAGTCGGCCCTTACTCTATTACAGATTATTATATGGAAGCAAAGCGTAACCAGGCAGAAGGAACAAGAAATGTCAGCCGTGTCGTAAAAGAAGTGGCTGAGGATTTTGAGAAGCTTTCCGGCAGAAAATACGGACTTTTCGAGGAGTATCGTATGGAAGATGCTGAACGTGCAGTTGTTATCATTGGTTCCGCAGCAGGAACAACAAAAGATGCAGTAGACAGACTTCGCGAGCAGGGAGAGAAAGTCGGACTGATTAAGATTCGTCTGTTCCGTCCATTCCCGGCTGATGAGATTGCAGAAGCATTGAAAAATGTCAAGGCAATCGCGATCATGGACCGTGCAGAGAGTTATACAAATCACGGTGGCCCGCTTGGAGCAGATGTGATGTCTGCATTATTCCGTGCAAGAAGCCAGGCACTCGCAATTAACTATGTATATGGACTTGGTGGACGTGATGTGCGTGTCGAAGATATGGAAAATGTATACGAAACACTGAAACAGGTCATTGCAGATGGTGATGCCGGAGAAATGTATCGTTACATGGGAATCAGAGAATAAGGAGGCGCGAAGAAGATGAGTTATAATTTTAAAGAGACAATGAACAAACCAGAGCGTCTTGCTCCTGGACACAGAATGTGCGCCGGATGCGGCGGAACAATCGCAGTAAGAAATGTCCTTCGTGGTCTTCATGAAGGGGACAAAGCAGTCATCGGAAATGCAACAGGATGTCTGGAAGTTTCTACATTTACATATCCATACACAGCATGGGAAGACAGCTACATTCACAATGCATTTGAAAATGCAGGGGCAACACTCAGCGGTGTTGAAGGCGCTTACAAAGCGTTAAAGAGAAAAGGAAAATTACAGGATACAAACTACAAATTTATTACATTTGGTGGAGACGGCGGTACATACGATATCGGACTGCAGTCATTATCCGGGGCAATGGAGCGTAATCAGGATCTTGTATATGTGTGCTACGATAACGGAGCTTATATGAACACAGGTATCCAGCGTTCTTCTGCAACACCAATGTATGCAGATACAACAACAACACCAGTTGGAAGCGAGAGCAATGGTAAACCGCAGAACAGAAAAGATCTGGCATCTGTAATTGCGGCACACGATATTCCGTACGTTGCACAGACTACATTTGTTCAGAACTTTAAAGATCTGCACATCAAATCCGAAAAAGCTATCTATACACCGGGTGCAGCATTCCTAAACATTATGGCACCATGCCCGCGTGGATGGAGATACAACACACCAGACATTATGGAAATCTGTAAACTTGGTGTAGAGACATGTTACTGGCCGCTGTTCGAGGTCGTAGAAGGAAAATGGATTCTGAACTACGAGCCAAAGAAGAAACTTCCAATCGAGGACTTCTTAAGACCACAGGGAAGATTCAAACATTTATTCAAGAAAGGCAACGAAGACCTTCTTGAGGCATTCCAGAAGGAAGTAGACAGAAGATGGGAAGACCTTCTGTTCAGATGTTCAAGATAAGAGACAGATTTATTTTGAATCTGTAAATAGTAAGAAATGAAAGATTCGGGTTAAGCTTGTAGAGATGCACAGAAGAATATGCTATGTATTGCATGATGTGCATCTCACAGCAAGAATATAGTAAGATTTATGAATTAGGGAAATGAGGTAAAGGCATGGGACTTGCAATACCAATCGAGACAAGTGCAAGGCACATTCATCTGTGCCGGGAAGATTTTGAAATATTATTCGGAGAAGGAAAAGAGCTGACATTTAAGTCAGAGCTCAGCCAGCCGGGACAGTTTGCCTGTGAAGAGCGCCTGGAGGTCCGCGGACCAAAAGGAGCATTCGAGAGGGTTGCAGTTCTTGGACCTTTCCGTGGGGAGACTCAGGTGGAAATCTCTATGACAGATTCCAGAAAACTGGGAATTCCAGGAATGATACGTCAGTCCGGAGACACTGCAGGGACATCTGGATGTACACTGGTGGGACCGTGTGGAAGCGTGGAATTAGACCACGGTGTGATTGTGGCAAAACGCCATATACACATGACACCGGTACAGGCATATCAGTTAAATGTAAAAGATAACGACTCTGTATTTGTCATTACACAGAGCTTTGAACGGGCACTGATATTCGCAGATGTCATCGTTCGCGTCAGTCCGCAGTTCGCACTTGCAATGCACGTAGATACAGACGAGGCAAATGCATTCGCAGGAACCGAGAACCCGACAGGAACACTGCTCAAGCTCTTCGGAGGAAAATCCGAAGAACTACAAAGATGGGCAGATGAGATTCAGAGTGGTATTCATCGGATATAAAATTATATAATACAGGCACAAGAATAGTCCTATAAGGCACGCTCGCGCTACCTTCCGCTGGTAGCGGTACGTAAGCGACCAAAAGACGGTCGCTAAGTACCGACCGCTCCAGAGTACCTTGTAGTGGAGGATTTTTTGTTATATACAATATTCTATATCTTGGATTCAGTTGGGGAGGCACGCTTGCAACATTTTTGGAAATTAGCAATAGGATTGAAAATAAATTATCAATATGATATACTGTTGATAAATAAAAATGTGGGAAAATATAAAAACGGTTACTTACAAGGGAAGAAAAATATGGAAAAAACAAATGAAATCGTATTATTTGAAACGCAAGATAAAGACTATTGGTAAACATATTAATAATGTGTTGAAAGAAGAATTAGATAACCAAGTGGTTGTCGCAAAATTTACGACAGTTCAGAATGAAGGAACAACAATGCTGGTAAACAGCGAGTTTGTAGCACTTTTGAAGCAGGCTAATACTGACAGTTCCAAGAGGGCGGCGGTTATCGGTGTATCGGATGCACAGCTTCGCTTCGTAACTAAACAGTCAGTCCAGTAGAGGACTTTTTTGAAAATCAACACAACTTTATCTGTTCCCCAAAAGGACATAGTTTTA
>OLNH01000450.1_pt1 | contig 35375 bp, 27 predicted proteins | sample 1643101 | NCBI WGS metagenome assembly OLNH01 (sample SAMEA3136758, study PRJEB25190) | human gut metagenome | biome: human gut; feature: human-associated habitat; material: faeces | place: Austria | collected 2013 | reverse complement strand
TGTATTTTTAGTAAATGATATTAATAATCCATTTAATATTTCTAAAGATCCATTAGTAATGGATCATAAAGAACTAATAGAAGTATAGGTATATAATAACAATAATTAGCGTTCAAAACCTTTCATATTTTTATCTAAAAATATAAACGCTTACCACAGATGTGATATACTATATCTTATAGACAATAATTTACATATTGTATTATAGAATAGGTGGTAGATGATGAATAATAAAATAATGTATGATTCTTTTGAATTATTATATGTATATATAAAAAAGATAGATCGATGTTTTGAAGATACGTATTTTAGTTTTACAAATGATTATGATATAGAATATGACTATGATAATAAAAGATTAAAAATTGTTAAAAAAGATTCTTCTGTTTTAACAAATTTTTTCAGTAATAAAATTAAATCAATTAATTTAATAGTAGGTAAAAATGGTTGTGGTAAAACTACGTTATTTGATTTATTAGGTTTAATGTTAAATGATCGTTATGACGTATTTAATTTAGATTATAAAGATGAAATAAGTGGATGGTTTGCTTTATATAAATGCGGAAGTACTAATGAATTTTATATTGAAGGATTTAATCCCAGGCTACTGTTTAATCCTCAAGAATTAATAAATGCTCAAATGATCAAACAATTATATGGAATTCATTTTTATTATGATTTTGAAACAATGATGATTTATGAAAAATTCTTTTCAAACATAACTACGCATGCTAGGGTTCCGTTTTTATATTATAATCAAGAAATAAGAAACTCATCTCTTTTTCCTCAAACAAATCCCAAGATTATTGATAGAGATGATTACTCTTATCTCATTAATCGTAAATATATAAAAAATGGAAAATTAACTCACTTATATTATTTAGCAACTAATAATTATGATTTTTTTAAGGAAATAGAAAATGAATCTTTAGCAATTGTCATCAAAATAAAAAATGAATCTTATTATGAGGATGAAGGAAATTTTGATTTATTATTCAATTCCAAAGTTAATAATGATGAATATTTAAAATTAGAAATAAAAGATCGTTATCGTTATAATTTGTTAAAAACAGAAATTTATGATATTTATCATAATGTTATAAAAAAGAATAAAGAAAAACATGATAAATATTTAATGGAATTAAAAAATCTAGAACAATTTGATACAATAATTAATAAAATAAATTTGATATGTAAAATTACATGTAAATATTTAGATACAATCAATGGTCTAGGAGTATCTTTTGGATATTATGAGTTTTTAGATGAAATTTGTAATAAAATAAATCAACTAACAGATAAATATATAAATTATTCTTATTCAACAGAAAAATCTAATATTTTTTCAAAAATAAATGAAGTTTGTGAAATAAAAATTAATTTAAATGATCAATTTGATCAAAATGTATTTAGTCTTTTAAAACTATATGAGATGGGAAATAATGGACCAAGTTTAATAAGAGATTTTAAAAAAGTATTTAAAGTTCATTTAAACAATAATATCAGTGAAGGAGAACTCCAACTAATAAATACTTATTCAGGTATTTATTATGCACTAACTAATGAATACAAAAATCAAAAGTCTGCAATTATTTTATTAGACGAACCTGATAAATCATTTCATCCAATGTGGATATCATCTTTTATTGATAATTTAGTTAAATTAGTTGAATCTATAGATAATGACATGAAATATCAATTCATTATCTCTACTCATTCACCATTTATGTTATCTGATGTACCTAAAGATTATATCACATGTATTGATATCGTTGATCATCAACGAATTGTAAGTAAAGCTAAGAAATCTTTTGCTAGTAATTATTATGATATTATTAAAGATACATTCTTTTTAGAAGATAGTGTAGGGATGTTTGCTAAAAGGAAAATAAATGAAATGATTGAAGTAATTAATAATATTGATAATAATATAAATGAAGAAAATATTAAAAGAGTTAATGATATGATATCAGTTATTGATGATGATTATTTAAAAAATATTTTGCATAGTGAACTAAATAAAAAAATATCTAATTTTAATCAAAAAATGGCTCTTGAACTAGAACAGGAAAATCTAATAAAACGAATTAATGAGATTTCTATGAAATTAGGTGAATTAAATGATTAAATTAGATATTAAAATATATGATAAAATTAAAGATGATTATTTTAATGAAATAATTAAAGAAATTAAAAATAATTATATTTCTAGCAATAACTGTTATTTTAAAAACGTTTGTATAAGTGATTTTTTTGAAGATAGTAAAGGTTTTAATGAAAATAAAATAAAAAAGATTATTTCTATGGATTTTGTAGACATAAATAATAACGATTCACTTTTAACAAACTATTTAAAAACAGGTTTATTAATTCGTTATAGTGATTTTAAAATAGATAATGCTTTAAAAAATCTAAATCAACCCATTACCCAAACTAATCGATATACTTATCGGCAAAATTATATAAGAATATATTTTAATGATTGGATAAATGATTATTTAGTTAAATATCCTGATTATTTTAAAAATGATAATGAGTTTAAAAAACTAATCAATGCAATTAATCAAGAATATGATAAATTGAATCAAGAATTTATTAAAATAATCAAATATGATTATCTTAGTTCATCATTACGACATAAAATCATTACATCAAGTGGAATTACCGTATGTCCATATTGTAACCGTCAATATATTTCATATTTTAGTAATAAGGGTGTAAAATACACAACAGCTGATTTAGATCATTTTTATCCAAAATCTATTTTTTCATTATTTGCCTTATCTTTATATAATTTCATTCCAGCATGTCAAATTTGTAACCAAAGGTTTAAAAAGAAAAAAGTGAAAAAGATCTTGTATCCTTTTAAAGAAGGATTTGATGATAATGCTAAATTTGGTTTAAATATACATGATGTAAATAGTTTTTATGGTAAAAGCGATAATTTTGATTTAATGCTTGAAGTTGATGATAATTCTTTAATCAAAGAAGAAATTATTAATAATAATGAAATGTTTCATTTAGATTCGTTGTATCAGCATCATAAACCATATGTTCAAGAATTATTAATGAAAAAGAATTTGATTTATACTAATAGTTATTTTGATATGATGAGTAAAACTTTTAAAAAACTTAATCTTTCAAAAGAACAGCTAGATATCTTTTTATATGGCTATAGTTTTGATGATGATATAAATAAAGATAAAATCTTAAGTAAACTTACAAAAGATATATTAGATAAATAATTAGCTTATATATGATTGAATAAATCGACATATTTTTTTAAAGTAGATTTTTGTAGAAGAATTATAACGAATAAAAAGATGTATACCAAAGAAAAGACTGTAATAATAACTTTTTCAAAGGTTATTATACAGTCTTTATTTTCTTGATAAATCTTCTCTAACAGCTTTATCATAATCTTGAATATTTTTTATAACTTCGTAAATTTGTTGAGTTTCTTGTGGATTAAATAAATACTCAACTATTTTTGTAGGAATAACAATAATTGCACTTATAACTGAAGCAAATGCTGTAATTAAAGCAATAATATTATCACTTAGAAAATATAAACATATAAAAAATCCAATAACAATTATTAGTAAAATAACAAGTAATCCAATTAGAAAAATTTGTTTATTGGATTTATTACTATTTAATGTATCTTTTAAATATTTTGAATAATTTTCTAAAATAGTTGAATATATTTTATTTCTGTCATCTAATTCTTTTTCATCATTTTCTTTGTGAGGTAAATCTTTTGAAGAATTAATATGGGTTAAATCATCAATTACATTATTACCAGAAAACTCACTTAATCCATTGTTAAGATTATTCATTATCCAACTCTAATTCTTCAATTCTGATTCTTACTGCTGTTTCAGGAACATTAAAAATATCTGATAGCTTTTTAATAATTGTTTCTTTATCTTTTTTATCTTTTAAAAGAGCTTTATATGTATTTGAAAAAGAACTAGCTGGCATAAGAAATGAAGCTGCAAAACGATTTGCTCTTAATTCACTATCTGTTTGAGACTCATTAGTTCTATATGAATTAGAATATTCTTCTGATGAGTCACTTATATAATCAAATATATAATGAGCTAGTTCATGTGCTAGGGTAAAAAGAATATGTTTATCAGTATCTTGATTATTTAAGATAATAACTTTATCGCTACCATATTTTTTTCGAAGTTTCTTAGAAATACCAATTGTTCCAGAAAGGTTTCTATCATCGAACCGCGCTGTGAATACTTTAAATCCCATAGCTTTTGCAATTTCAATAATTGGAGTTCTTTCATTTTTTTTGAATAATCCATATTCAGGATTATTTAAAAATTTATCTAATAGCGTTTGAGCATCATTATCTATTTCATTTAAATTAAAAAAATTGGAAAAATCTTTTCCATGCTGTTCTTGATAATTTAATAATTCTATACACATCCATATCACTTCCTTCCACCTCCGTCAAGATTATATCTCTTGACGATTAAAAATATTGTCAATGTGTATTTTATAGAAACGAAAAACGATACTATAATAAGTATCGCTAAGTTGAATCTAAAATATTCAATTATTTAATTAGATAATTTATAGAAACAACATAGTGAGTTTTTAATAGTTTATTATATCATAATCTTTCTACAAGCATTGTATCATGATAAAAATTAAAAATAAAGATAATTGATTTAAATATTGAATCATATTGTTATTTCAGTTTTAAAATCATAGATTTTATCTATTCGTTTAACCAATTTGATTTCCTTGTTATCATATACTTTTTTAGTGATCATTTTTCTTTTTTTATTTATGTTTTTGATTAAAAATGTTGTATTTTATAATAGCTTATAAAATTATGAATGGATCAAAGATATATGTCCATGGATATCATTTATTTTCAAATTTATAAAAAATAATAATTGAATAATATTTACAAAATCATCATATTTAAGAGATGATTATTTATTTTACAATCAATGTAAGCGCTTGTATAAAGTTGTTGAAAACTAACAAAAATTATCATATCATATAATTAATAGATAGCTATTTTAGTACTTTTAAACAATAAAAATAAAGAGAGGGGGAAAGTAATTTATGGATAGTTTGATAAATAAAATAACTTTATATGATTTAACAGCGATGACTTTACCAGGGTCAATTTTATCATTAATAATCATTAGTTTAGTACCTAATGAATTTAAACAAATTTATAAAGCAATTGATAATGGTTTTATTATTGGGATTCTATTTTTTTTAATAAGTTATTGTATTGGATGGATATTATCACAGCTAAGTAAATGTTTATTTTATATGGAAAAAAATTATAAGAAAAAATATTCTCTTTCATTTATACCAGTAATAATTTTATTAATTAGTATGATTATTATGACTTGTTTTATGCAAAGTGATAATAGTTATTGTATAAAGTTATTTGTTTCAACAATAACTATTGTTTTATATTTTATTTGCATAATATTATTTCCAAACAAACAAAAAGATAAAGAAAAAATACAAAATAATTTTTTGATTAAAGAGGGCTATAAAGCATTAAAGGAGTATTATGGAGATGATAATTTTGATCAATCTTTAACTGAAGAAAACTTAGTAAAACATTTAGCGCCATTAGCTCATGGTCTAATTCAAACTGATCAAAAATATATTAGAATTCATAATTATAGTTCTTCTAAATCATTTTCAAAAAACTTAGCTGGGGCATGTTTGTTTTTAGGAATTTATTTTTTATATAATTTTTTGTTATCCAATGGAATAAGATTCGATATTATTTATTTTTTAGCTTATTTATTAAGTATTATTGCAGTTATTATTTTACAGTTTAGATATAAGTTTTTTGAAGATAAAATGAATGTATTAAATATGACATACTTTATTGATTTTGTTAAAAGTAGAAAACAATGAATAATAAAAGAGGGGGAAATTAAAGTGAAAGAAAACATGAACAATAACAGTATTGGTGTTCATCATGGTGCTAGAGAAATCAATGTTGATTTTTTAAAACAATCAATACCTGGTTTAGACGATTTAGATAATACAATTAAAAGATTTAGAGAAGTAGCTTATAATTACAATAATAAATATCCCAATAAAAGCAAATATTATGATGAAAAATTCAATAATAATATTTCAATTTTAGCAGGAAGAGGAATGGGGAAATCATCAGCTTTAATTACTATTATTAGTCAAATTGAATCAAGTCAATATTTTAAAAAGGTTTCTGCTAAAAAAAATTACATTGATATTATAAATCCAATGATTGATCCTGAAGACATAAATGAAAATTCAGATATACTAGGATGGGTCATTACTTCATTATTTGAACAAGCAAATCAATTAGAACAAACAGACTCTAAAAAAAGTGATTTAAATTATTATTTTAATATCGATAATTCAATTCATCATGATTTACAAGAAAAGAAAAAAGAACTAATTAGCTATTATTCAATTTATAGTAAAGAATACAGTAATGTAGCCTTAAATAATAGTGTAAATGTACATGATTATAATTCTAATTTAGAAGATATTTTAACTTTTGATTATAAATTACATAAGTGTTTTATTGAATTTATCAACATGATCATAAAATATAAACGTGATATCAATAGACATACAATGAAAGGGTTGGCTGGAGAAAAAATCGAGCCATTAATATATTTTTTCTTTGATGATGTTGATATGTCATCAAAAAAATCAATTAAAATCTTAACTGATATTTTAAGTTATTTTGCTCATCCTAATATTGTTATTTTTATATCAGGTGATTATCAAGTCTTTGAACAAAGCTTGATGGCATATTTTATGAGCGAAACTAAAGAAGTAACTTTAAAAATGTCTTATAAAAAAAGAAAAAAAGAAATAAAATTTGCAAAAGATCGCACAGAATATTTCTTAAAAAAAGTATTACCACCATCATATCGCTTTTATGTACAAGAATTTTCTAATGATGCAGCAAAAATAGTTCATCACTATCATTCAAATCGTGATAATATTTTTGAAAGAAAAAATATTTTAGAATTATTAAGTTATGTATTTTGTGCTGGTTTTGAAGCTGATAATGATCCTGAAAAAAATGTATATTTAAAAACCTTTATCGTTCCTAAACCAGATGATAATGATGATTTTGATGAAGAGAAGTTAGTAGAATTAAATGATGAAATAAGGATGAATTATTTATATGCTTATTTATCAGTTTTTAGTGTTAATATTCGTGGTTTTATGAATGTCTATAATTATTTAGTAAAAGAAGCTGAAAATATTTTTGAATCAGAAGATAAACATAAGTATTGGAATATTAATAAATTTAAAGAATTTTTACGAGTTATTTTAAATTCAAAACATACTTATCAAAAATATCAAAATAATATCGAAAAGTTTATATATGTTAAAGATCAAACAGATAATAAAGAACAAGATGATGATTCAACAAAAAATGATTATACTAAATTAAGAATTGATTGTGAAGAATTAGGATTATTTATTAACGAATTAATGAAGAGACTTAAAGATAATCTTGATAAAGTAATAATGGATGATGATAATGATAAAGAAAATGATCCTGATTATATAAAAGGGGAAATTAATTCAATCATAATGCTGCCAATTTTAGTCAATGAATTATTTTATATTATTCATCAAAAAAATTATGAACAAAGATATAAAAGTGTTAAAAATAAATTAAAAAACATTCTTACTAATACTTTTGTTAATTCATTAAACAAAAATATTCTTCTAATTCCTAATAATTTAGGAATGCGCAGAACACTATGTATTTATTATTTCGTTATTTCACGAATGAGTATCAATTTTTTAGATAAATTACGTAATTATTATGGTTATGATTACGATGCTTCTAATAATAAAAAATATATCGTTCAACTATATTATGCAACGATTCAATTAAAAACCGCTGGGGTAAAAAAAATGAAATCTTGTAATGAAGAATTGCCATTTTCGTATGATTGTTATGATGAATATAAAAAGTCTACTTATTCTAATTTAGATAAAAGATTAAAAATTGAAAAAGAAATAGCTAAAGAAATGAATAACATGTTTAAACATTTAGATCGTGAATGGTTAGCTGATAAAATCAAATTTGCTACAGCAATTACTCCAACTGTAAATAAAATTGAAAATACCGTACATAATAAATTCTTAGATAAATTTGGACTTATGCTCATTGATGAAACTACTACAATGTTAGATGAAATGTATGCTCTGATTAATTATTTAGGTAACTCAAAGGAATTTTTAAATATTTTTAATAAGTCTTTAGAGAATTCAAATAAATATGAAACGATAATAATGAATTGTTTTGATGAACTGGAAAAAATGTTTAAAGATCAAGACATTATTGATACTGTTGAAATAAGTGATTCTATAGATAAATTTGTAGAAAAAATCATAAAAAATTTTGATAATTTATCTGGAAAACCATATGTGTATGTTGATATTAATAAGCAAATTCAACGAAGATTAGAAAATCGCTTGACTGATAAAGATGATGAAAATAATAAACAAATTAATGAAATTAAAACATTATTAAATTCTTTAGATGATTTTAAAATGGAATTTGAAGTTTTAGCTGATCGTTTATCAAATTTATATGATAGCAGTTATGAAGAAATAGAAAATATTTTATATGATCAACTGTATTATTATTTTAATATTGATATTTATAGTATTATAGATTATGAATTAAATGAAATGGTAATTAATAGTATATTAGATATACAATTAGATTGTATAGAGCGTGATAGCGAAAGATTGATGAAGGATTTAAATAAATTAGTTCGAAATTTGAAAACTAATATAAGGTCAAATGGAATTGTTGTTCCGCGTAATAAAAAATATGAAGAAATTGAAAGTATTGCGAACTATTTACTTCGCCAAACAAGAAAACAAGATATGGTTAGCAATGCCGAAATAAAAATCATTCGTGATAGTATTAAAAAGTGCGTGAAGTGTTATTATTTATATTTATTTATCTTAGAATATACGCGTGTAGAAAAATTATCTAATGATACAAGATTTTTTAATAACTTTAAATCAGGAATTGAATATGGAAATCAAACTAAGGGGTAATACTTATGGCAAATAGTAAAGAAAATTATTTGCGAATGTTAATTTTATTTTTACCGTATTTAGATTGTCGATTTTTCCATAAAAATACATTTTCACAAGAAGAATTAGAAAATGAAATTTTAATGGGAATTGAACATCATGGACATATTCATAATTTAGATATGGTTAAAAGTACGATACAATTTTATTATAGTAAAAATGATACCTATCACTTAGATGATTTTTATGAGATGTTAAAAAATGCTGCACAGTCATTATTAACATATCATCATAATCGTTTATGTATTGATATGTTTGATGATAATATGGTAGATGAAGCAAAAAAATATATTTCTTTTTATCATAATAAAACACTTGATTATTTAGAATTGAATAAATTGATTGCTAATAGTTTATTAGCTGCATTTTATAATTGTTATAATGATTATGATTTAGAATTTTGTCTTGATCATAATATGATTCAAACAGTTTCGGTTGTTAATCATCAATTAAATACCATTCTTTTAAAAGGAATTGCGGAAACTCACACACATATAGTTGGCAGTATTCCTTTTGAAAAACAATGGAATTGGCTTGGGCATGAAATTCTTGATCATCATGAAAACGTACGATTAATATTAAAGGCAATTGATGACGATAAATCAGTTAAGTTTCAAAAACAACGCTATGGCTATAATGGTAGTTTAACTAATCTAATTATTGCAACGATGATGTTACGTTTATTATTGATGTTGTATCTAGTATATTATTTTTATAATAAAGATGTTGATTTAGAAAGTTATTTATGTAAGTTTGAAGAAAAATTAAATGGTAAGATTAAAGTTAATTATGTTAAGTTAATTAATTATTATATGACAGGATTAGCCATCGATGATTTTAATTATAATGATTTTGATGGGTTGATTGTTGCAATTGAAAAAGTTATTTATGGTTTGAGTAATTATCAAAAAGATGGATCGTTTTCTAAAAAGGTATATCAAGATTTTGTAAGAAGATTTATTGAAAATAAAGATTTAGATGTTAATAAATATATTGAATATATTTTACAGCATCAAAGTATCGCTTATATCAAAGAAAAAAATGATCAAAGATTTAAAGAATTTTTTCTTCATTATATAAAAGTTAAAAACTTTATTCATTCATTTATTGTCCAATCTAGTGATATAAAAGGCTTTTTAGAATTTCAATATTTCTTTAGAAAACAACATATGATTTTTGATATTCAACCAAATATGTTTAAAAATATTTTTGATACATATCTATATGATCAAGTAAAATTTTTAGAAATAAGAATTGGTCATGTTAAATTTAAATACTCAAGTAAACTAGAAAACTATGAAAATCTATATGCTTCAAAAATAAATGTTAATGAAACAGTAAAAATATATTATAAAACAGTATTAGACTTTGTAACATCATATTTAACTTTTTTAAAAACATTACCATCAAATAGCTTAGTTCCTCAAGTAGGTTTGATTTTACATTTTAATAAGCGCTATGACGATATTGAAAAATGTTGGGATAATTATTTTAAAGTAAAAGATGATTCATTGATTAGATATAAACAATATCAAGAAGAATGTTTTCTTAATTTAATTATTTTCCAAAAAATTAGAGCAGAAATACCGTATGCTGATGAATATTTGGTTGGAATCGATGGTGCTAGTAATGAACTGCTCAGTGAGCCATGGGTTTTAGCTCCAATTTTTCGTTCAGTTAAAGATAAATATAAATCAATTTTAAAAGATAAAGCTTTTAATAGATATGGAATAAAGTTATTAGCAACAAAGGATTTAGGAATAACATATCATGTTGGAGAGGTATTTCATTCAATTGCTAGTGGTTTAAGACATGTTGATGAAGTAATTGATTATTATGGTTATCAAAATGGAGAAAGAATTGGACATGGAACAATCTTAGGAATATCGATTGATAATTATGTAGATAATCATCGAATCATTTCATTACCGGCAATTGAATTACTAGATAATTTATTATGGTTATATCATCTTAAAGCTTATAAAAATTTGTTTAAAGACATTTCTATTTCTTATTTAGAAGAGCAAATATGGAAAATTACGCATTTTATTTATGATATAAATGGACATTTAGGTGGAAATAGTGAAGGAATTAATATCCATCATCTTTATTTAGCTTATAAAAAACAATTTGCAGGGTTAGATTTTGTTAAAGATGAATATTATTTATTAAACTGTCAAGCAAATTTTTCTAGTAAAAATTGTATTTTTAAAAATTCTAAAAATTGGAATGAAGATTTGTTATTTTATTCAAGACATTGTCGTTGTTTTTTAAAGAAAATGACACGAATGATTCAAATTGATACAAGTGATGAAACAATTATAAATATTTATAAAGAAGCTCATCAATATGTTATTAATAAAATTGCATATAAAGGAATAATCATTGAAACAAATCCTGTTTCTAATGCAAATATTGGTGAATTTAATTCAATGAATGACCATCCAATTTTTATGATGAATGATTCTTTTGATAAAGATCATAATCATGTAATGGTGAGTGTTAATACAGATGATCCTGGTGTTTTTGGGACGACTTTAAAAAATCAATATGGCTTTATTTTACAGGTGTTAATTGATAAAGGGGTGCCCATGGAAAAAGCATTAAAATGGATTGATATGACTAGAGAAAATGGTTTGAATTCAACATTTATCAATAGGACTAAAAAAACTAAAAAAGAAATTGAAGAAGAATTAAATAAAATAAAAAGAATCTTAGAAGAAAAATTAAATAGAAAAGAAGATAATAAATAATTATTTTAATATTTTAATTAGCTAGAATCATTATAGATTCTGGCTATTTTAGTGAATAAAAGACAATTAATGGTTTAAGATAGTTACTGAAAGAAATATATAGATATGCTATAATGAAATCAAAGAAGCGAGGTGATAAGATGAAAAAAGCTTTACCAATTGGAGTAGATGATTATCGAAGATTAAAAGAAAATAATTATTATGCAGTAGATAAAACATTGATGATTGAAGAATTTCTTCAAAGACAGTCAATTGTAACTCTAATTACCAGACCAAGAAGATTTGGAAAAACATTAAATATGTCAATGATGGCAGAGTTTTTTGATATCACTAAAGATTCTAAAGAAATTTTTAATGATACTAACATCACTAAAAGCCTTTATGCATCAAACATGAATCAATATCCAACTATTTTTGTATCATTTGCTAATGCAAAAGGAGACCAAATCAATGTTGTACAACAGATCAAAGAACAATTAAGAAATGAATATAATCGTTATGAACATATATTTAATAATTTATCAAAATTTGAAGAAGATGATTATAAACAAGTTATTGATGGATTGATGTCTAAAAGTGATGGCAAGCTAAATAATATTATAGATGCATTATCTTTTTTGATGAAAATCCTAGAAAAATATTATCAAAGAAAAGTTATGCTTTTTATCGATGAATATGATATCCCATTTATTGAAGCACATGTAAATGGCTTTTACGACAAAATCAAAAATGGGTTAGCTTCATTACTGCATAATTCTTTAAAAACCTCAAATAGCTTACAATATGCCTTGCTTACCGGAATTCAAAGAGTCGCTAAAGAAAATATTTTTAGTGACTTAAATAATTTAGTAGTTTGCACTGTTAAAGATCATACATATGATAAATATTTTGGATTTAATGAACAAGAAACAAAAGAATTATTAGAATATTATGATTTAAAATTAAATGAAGATGTAAAACAAATGTATGATGGCTATCATATTGGAAACCAGGAAATATATAATCCCTGGTCAATTATCAACTATGCAGACAGCCATGAATTACAACCATATTGGGTTAATACTAGTTCTAATAAAATGATAAAAAAAGCAATGATAAAAAAGGATCAAGCTTTTAATCAGGGGTATGAAAAATTAGTTACTAAGGGATATTTACAAACGTTAGTACATCTAGATACAAGCTTTTTTGAATCTAGGACGACATCTAGTTTATGGGGACTTTTTGTCAATGCTGGGTATTTGACGATAGCTAAAACGATTTCACTTAGAGATAGGATATATATTATCAAGATTCCTAATCAAGAAGTACAAGAAGAATTTATGAATTTAACAGCATATTATTTAGATGTATCTGATACTTTATTAGCTGATTTATTTTATGCTTTAAAAATAACCAATCAAAATTTATTTATCACAACATATCAAAGAATAAAGTTTACCATCATATTATGATTTAAAAGATGAAAACAGTTATCATATGATGATGCTAGGGATGTGTGCCTGGTTATCAAACGAATATGAAATCATCAGCAATAAAGAAATAGGTAAAGGAAGATGTGATATTATCTTAAAAGCAAAAGGTGATTTTACATCATATATCTTTGAATTTAAGTATACTAAAAATAACTATGATAACCTAGATGTTCTTGCAAATAAGGCAATTAAACAAATAGAAAAAAGAAACTATAATTTAAATTTAAAAGGGAAAGTAATTTATGTTGGGTTAGCTCACTTACAAAAAGAAGCAGTAATAAAATGGAAGGAATTAGAAAATGATTAGAAAATTAGAATTAAATGAATTTGATACGATTTATGAATTATTAAAACAATGTTTTCCTAGTGATGAATATCGAACTTATGCTCAACAACGAGCATTATTAGATAATCCATATTATCAAATATATGTTTTAAGTGATGAAAATAAGCAAATAAAAGCATTTATGGCAATCTTTGAATTTGAACAAATTGCTCATATTGAACATTTTGCTGTTAATCCACTTTATCGAAATGGTGGTCTTGGTTCAAAGATGTTAAATGATGTTGTAGCACTTTTAAATAAAAGAGTATGCTTAGAAGTAGAATTACCAGATAATGAAATGGCTAGTAGAAGAATTGCTTTTTATAAACGCAATAACTTTTATCTTAATGAATACCCTTATATGCAACCACCAATGTCTTTAGGTAAAAAAGCAATCCCATTATTTATCATGACTAGCCAAAGCAAAGTAAGCAAAGAGGAATTTGATAAAATAAAAACATTATTATATACCAAAGTATATAACCAAGATAGAACCTAATTATAGGTTCTATTTTAAATAATAGGCATCATAAGATGTGTTGGAGGGATATAATGAAACAAAATACTAAAGATTATAAAATTACATTTCACTATTTACCAACACAAATAAATTTAAAAAAAGTATTAGAAAGTAATTATTTAAATTATCTAAAAAAACAAGAAAATGATTCTACTAAAAGAAAAGGACACTTATATAATGACAGATAATAAATATTTAGTAGGAGCATATGAACGTTTATCAAAAGAAGATGATAAAAAAGATGAAAGTTCATCAATCGAAAGTCAAAAAATGATTATTGAATCATTTGCGAAATTTAATCAACTAAAAATTATAAAACATTATAGTGATGATGGTTTTACTGGTTCAAATTTTAATCGACCGGCTTTTGAAGCTTTAAAAAATGATATTGAAAAAGGAATAATTAACTGTGTAATTGTAAAAGATTTATCAAGATTAGGTAGGGAATTATATGAAACAGGAGGATATATTGAAGAATATTTTTTATCAAAACAAGTAAGGTTTATTGCAATTAATGATGGTTATGATTCTAATGTTGGTGATGCAATGTTAGGAATTAGATTAAGTGTTAATGATCTATATCTAAGAGATACATCGAAAAAAATTCGAAGTAGTTTTGATGCTAAAAGAAAAAAAGGTGATTATATTGGTTCATTTGCTAAATATGGATATCAAAAAGATCCTCAAAATCCAAAACACTTAATTATTGATCCCGTTACTTCAAAAATCGTTAAACAAATGTTTGAATGGGTTGTTCAAGGTCTTGGAACAAGTGCAATTGCGCATCGTTTGACTAAAGCAAAAATACCGATTCCCTCTATTTATAAAAAAGAAGATCGAACTAATCATCAAAATAAATTAAATGATGGTTTAGGTATTTGGCGTCCCCAAACAGTAAAAAATATTGTTAGTGATCAAATGTATTTAGGTCATATGGTCCAATCAAGATGGAAAAAACTCAGTTATAATTCTAAAAAACTTGTTGAATTACCACCTTCATCATGGATCATTGTAAAAAACACTCATGAACCAATTGTTAGTCAAGAGTTGTTTGATGCAGTACAACAAGAATTATCTAAGTATCATAAATATCGAGCTCATCATGAAAAAAGATTTTTATTTCAAGGTTTGTTGAAGTGTAAAGAATGTGGACATAATCTTAGCATTTCGACAAGAAAGACTAAAAAAAATATCCAACATTGGACACAATGTAATTACTATTCTAAGTATAGTAAATATGGAATGTGTACGTCACATCGGCTAAATTATGATCTTTTAGAAAAAGATTTATTAAAATTTTTAAAATTTGCTGGAAAAAAGTTTTTAGAAGATTATAATTATGAATGCTTACTTAATGAAAGTATGCAAATTAATCAAAAGAAGTTAGTAGAAATTAAGGACTCTTTAAAAAAAGTTCAACGCGAAATATTAAAAAAAGAAAGAATGTTAACTCGTTTATATGAAGATCGACTTGATGAGATTATTTCTGTTAAACAGTATACATTAATGTCAAAAAAAATAGAAAATGAATTAAATGATTTAGAAGTTAAAAAAAATGAGTTGACTAAATCGATATTATTGTATAAAAATGATTATTTAGATAATGATATAGAAAAATATAAACAGATGATTAATGATTTTATGAGTTTTAAATTTCCAACTAACGAATTAATGTTTCAATTAATCGATAAAATAGAAATTGATAAAGATAAAAATGTTGAAGTATTTTTTAAAGTAAATATTTCTAAATACATTAATATAGATTGTATCGAAGTTACAAAGTAACAGGTGTAACACTGCCATTAATGTCTTATGGGGGTTCATCTTTAACAATAACTTTGATTGCTTTTGGAATTGTATTAAATATTTCAAAATCAACGTTTTAATGATATACTATGCAAAGAGGTGAGAAGATGAGAGTAATTATTGGAGCAGGAGGAACTGGAGGTCACCTTTATCCTGCTTTAGCTTTAGTTGAATATATCAAAGAAAAAGAGCCTGATAGTGAGTTTTTATTTGTTGGAACTAAAGATCGTTTAGAAGCGCAAGTTGTTCCTAGTAAAGGATATAATTATGTAGGATTAAATGTTCATGGATTAGTTGGTAATCCAATTAAAAAAGCCATTGCGGCAACAGTGTTTGTAAAGTCAATTTTTACTGCAAAAAAAGTTGTTAAAAAGTTTAAACCAGATATTGTAATTGGATTTGGTGGTTATCCTAGTGCTAGTGTAGTTGAAGCTGCATATCGTTTAGGATATAAGACAATGATTCATGAACAAAATTCAATTATTGGTTTAACTAATAAAATTTTGATTAAACATGTTGATAAGATCGTTTGTTGTTATGATCGAGCTTATCAAAATTTTCCTAAAGAAAAGACATATAGGTTAGGAAATCCTCGAGCTAGTGTTATTACTTCAATAAAACCTAAGGAAATTTTTAGTAAATATGGTTTAGATAAGCATAAACCATTAGTAACGATCGTAATGGGATCGTTAGGTTCAAAATCAGTTAATGAAAAGCTGTTAGAATCATTACGTGATTTTGAAAAAAAGGATTATCAGGTATTATATGTTACTGGTAAAAATTATTATGAGGAAATGAAAAATAAGGTAGGGAAACTTAATCATAATGTAAAATTAGTACCCTATATCGATGACATGCCTTCACTATTAAAAAACACTACTTTAATAGTATCGAGGGCAGGTGCTTCAACAATGGCTGAAATTAGTGCAATTGGTGTTCCTTCAATTTTAATACCTAGTCCATATGTTGCATCAAATCATCAAGAATATAATGCTCGTGAATTATCTGATCGAAATGGTGCATTAATGATTCTTGAAAAAGATTTAAATAGTAAAGATTTTGTCGATAAAGTTGATTATGTTATTAATAATCAAATTGTTCAAGAAAGTTTAAGGAAAAATGCTTTAGCATTAGGAAGACCTAATGCTCTAGTAGACATGTATAAATTAATTAAAGATACGTTAGGAGCATAAAATGAAGTTTTCACAAGTAAAAATAGATTTAGAAATGTTAGATGTAGGCAGTATAATTGAAGATGAACCACTTTATAAACATACTACTTATAAAGTAGGAGGACCGGCACGAATTTATTTAAAAGTTAAAGATATTGATAGTTTAGTAAAGACAATTAAATATTGTCGTAAGCATCGTGTAAAACATATGATAATCGGTCGTGGCTCAAATTTATTATTTTCTGATAAGGAATATGAAGGAGTTATTATTTCATTAGTTGAGTGTTTTACTGAGGTTAAAATCAATGGTTCATTGATAAAAGCTCAAGCTGGAGTATCGATGATTTCATTAGCATATCAAGCTGCTAAAATTGGTTTGAGTGGTTTTGAATTTATGGGGGGGATCCCTGGTTCAATTGGTGGCGGAATTTTTATGAATGCTGGGGCTTATAAATATGATATTGCAAGCGTAGTAAAAAGTGTCACTTTGTTAAATGAAAAATGTGAAGTTGTTAAATATAGTAAAGAACAAATGGAATTTGGATATCGTCATTCTATTTGTCAAGATCGTCATAAATTAATTATTCTTGAAGCTGAATTTGAATTATCAGCTAAAGAGCCAAATGAAATTAAGGCGGTTTTAGATAAACGAAAAGAAAGAAGAATGTCTAGTCAACCATGGAATATGCCAAGTGCTGGAAGTGTTTTTAGAAATCCAGAAAATAAACCAGCATGGCAGTATATTGATGAATGTGGTTTAAGGGGATATGAAATTGGCGGAGCACAAGTTTCTCCTAAGCATTCTAATTTTATTGTAAATAATGGTTATGCTAGTGCTAAAGATATTTATGATTTAATTATGTTAGTTCAAGAAAAGGTATATGATAAATTTGGGGTTAAATTGAAATGTGAAGTAGATCTTGTTAATTGGGAGTAATGTATGAAAAAGAAGCAAAAAGAAATGTATGATGATTATAAACGTAATCCAGTCAGATCGATTTTAAAAGAAAAAAAAGCTAGACGAAGAAGAAAAAGGATTAAAGCTTTATTATTTATTTTTATACTTGTTTTGATTGCTTCTTTTTTTGCCAGTGATTATAGTAGGATAAAATCGATTGATGTTACAGGAAATGAATTGATTGATACTCAAGAGATTATTAAAGCAAGTGATGTAAAAATACGTCAAAGTTTTACCTTTTTTATAAATGATAAAAAAATTGCATCTAATATAAAAAAATTACCATTTGTTAAAAGTGTAGATGTTTCTAAAGATTTGTCAGGAAAAGTTTCGATTCAAGTAGTTGAAAATGATCCAATTGGTCAATGTACAATTAATAATGTATTATATTTAATTGATGAAAAAGGTAAAATTGCTATTGATGATCAGGGAAAATTAATAAATTATGTACAACGTTGTCCTAAAATGAATAATTTTAATGAAAAAGTTTTAAAAGAGTTTGCTAAAGAATATGCAAAAATTCCCTATTCAGTTATTAGTCAGATTTCAAGTATAAATTATGCTCCACAAAATGCCGATGAAACTCGATGTGAGTTTATTATGGATGATGGTAAAATTTTATATTTGAGATATGATCAAATGGCTGATCAGTTAAAAGGAAATTATTATGCTTTGCTGATGGAAAAATATCCAGATGATAAATATTACGATTTTTTAGGGAAGTATGTGTATCGAAGTAAATAATTTGTGACTAAAGGAGTTTAAAAACTGTTGCATTTATGCTAGAATTGTATATATTAAGAAAGGGAGATACGTGATGAAAAATATTTACGCTATTTTAGATATTGGTAGTGCAACATTAAAGTTTCTTGTTGCAGAAATAAGTAATCTTAATGCCAATGTATTATTTGTTAAAACAATTCCTAGTCATGGCGTGAAAAAAGGAATTATTGAAGATGACCGTATCTTAACTAGAGATATACAAAAAGTAATTAAAGAAGCAGAAGAATTTTTAAAGACAAAAATTACAAGTGTCGCTTTGACAATTCCAACGATAAAAGCTAAATTATATCAAAGTGATAGTAGTATTAGTCTTAAAGATGATGGTTCTAAAATTACTAATGAGGATATTTTGAGGGTATTACGTTTATCCGCTAAATTTAAGCGTTCTAAAGATGAAGAAGTGGTATCAATTATTCCAGTTAGATATCACAGTGATAAAGGGGCCACTGTTGAAGCACCAATTGGTGAAGTTTCAAGAAATTTGATTGTTGATGCTTTAGTTATTACAACGAGTAAAGAACTGCTTTATCCATATATCTCAGCAGTTGAAAAATGTGGGATTGAAGTACTTGATATTACAATCAATGCTTTTGCATGTGCTAAAGAAGCATTTGATGCTGCTTATCTTCAAGAGGGTGCTGTGTTAATAGATATAGGATATAAAACATCAACCATTTCATTTTATAAAGATGGATACTTGCAATACTTGACAGTATGCCAAGTAGGAGGTTATGATTTTACTAGAAATGTTGCGCAAAATATGCAAATTTCGATGAATCAGGCAGAAACTTATAAAATAAAATATGGATCATTAGATGTTACTAAAGGTCAAAATGATATTATTCATACTACCGTTATAGATGGTAAAAAGCACGATTATACGCAACAAGATCTTGCAGATATCTTAAAAGAAAGTGCGTATAATGTAATTGGAAAAATTAAAGAGAAAATTGCCGTAATTGATAGTGCTGGTAAGTATGAAACATTGATTGTTGGTGGTGGCGGTGAGCTGGAAATGATTGATACGATTGCAAGTGAGGTATTGGAATGTCCAGTTAGAGTATATCGTCCTCAAACAATCGGTGCACGAGATATGTCATTAGTCGGTACAATTGGAATGATTTATTATTTGATGGAGAGAAATAAAATTGTAGGTAATTATACACCTTCATTGGTGTTGCCAGATATTTCTAATACAATGTCTGTTAGATTTAAGGGGCTTACTAAAACTAGTCCTAAAAATCAAAATGGAAAAATGTCTAAATTGATAGATTCGTTTTTTAGTGAGGATTAATATAAGAAGAGAGGAAATAGGTTATCATGAGTGAAGAATTAGGATTTGAACAAGTAGCACGAATTAAAGTAATTGGTGTTGGTGGTGGTGGTAACAATGCTGTAAATCGAATGGTAGAAGAAGGTCTGGAAGGGGTAGAATTCTATGTTGCCAATACTGATTTACAAGTATTGAAACGTTCACCAGTTAAAAATAAAATTGAATTAGGTCGTGAATTGACTAAAGGATTAGGAGCAGGTGGAGAACCAGAAATTGGTAAAAAAGCGGCTCTTGAATCTGAAGCAGAAATTCGTAAAGTTTTAGAAGGTGCTGATATGGTATTCATCGCTGCAGGTATGGGTGGTGGAACCGGAACTGGTGCTGCTCCTGTTTTTGCTAAGATTGCTCGTGAATTAGGGGCGTTAACAGTAGGAGTTATTACTCGACCTTTTACATTTGAAGGAATGAGAAGAAAGAAACAAGCAGCAGCTGGGATTGAAGAATTACGTGCTAACGTAGATTCAATCATCACTGTATCAAATGACCGTTTGTTACAATTGATCGGTGGTCGTCCAATGCAAGAAGCATTTAGAGAAGCTGATAATGTATTACGTCAAGGGGTTCAAACAATTACTGACTTAATTGCAATTCCTGCATTTATCAATTTGGACTTTGCAGACGTTTCAGCAGTTATGAAAAACCGTGGTAATGCTTTAATTGGTATTGGGATGGCTAAAGGTGATAACCGTGCTAAAGAAGCAGCTAAAGCAGCTATTTCTTCGCCACTGTTAGAAGTTTCAGTAGCTGGTGCTAAAGATGCAATTATTAATGTTACTGGTGGTGCAAATATTTCATTGTTTGATGCTAATATTGCTTTAGAAACAATTTCTAAAGAAGTTGGTGATGATATTAATACATATTTAGGTATTGCAATTAATGAACAATTAGATGATGAAATTATTGTTACAGTAATTGCTACTGGTTTTGAAGATGAAAAAGAAGATGATTTTAGTCAACGTACTAATATGTTAAAACGTAGTAATGATGATTCATCATCAATGTCATCACGCTATAATCCAACTGAAGAAGAAGACGACGATGATGGAGATTTTCCACCAGCATTTATTAAAAATAGAAGAATTTAAAATAAGCTAACATTGTTAGCTTATTTTATTAAGGAGGAAAAGTGATGAAAAAAATTGGTTTTATCGGAATGGGTAATATGGCTAGTGCAATTGCTGGCGGAATAATAAAAAGTGGTTTTATTGATGGAAAAAATGTTTATGCTTTTGATATCGATAGTGATAAATTAGCTAAAATGAATTTAGAGTTTGGAATTATTGGTTGTAAAAGTGAAATCGATTTGGTTGAAACAGTAGATATGATCGTTATGGCGGTTAAACCAAATATTGTTGAAGATGTTATTTTGAAAGTAAAAGCTAAATTGGAAAATAAAGCAGTTATTTCAATTGTAGCTGGCTATGATTTTACTTTATATAATCAATTATTACTACCAACTACTAGACACCTTACAATTATGCCTAATACTCCAGCATTAGTATTAAATGGGATGACTTTATTTGAAAAAGAAAATTCATTAACTGATGATGAATTAGAGTTTTCAACAAAGATGTTTTCTAGTATTGGAGAAGTAGTAGTACTTCCTAGTTATCAAATGAAAGCCGGTGGAAGTATTAGCGGATGTGGTCCAGCTTTTGTTTATATGTTTATTGAAGCAATGGCAGATGGTGGTGTAAGTTTAGGATTACCACGCGATGTTGCTTATAAATTAGCGAGTCAAACTTTGATTGGTTCTGGAATGATGCAAAAAATAACAAAATTACATCCTGGTATTTTAAAAGATCAGGTCTGTTCTCCAGGAGGAATTACAATTAAAGGGGTCGAAGCATTAGAGGAAAATGGTTTCCGTAATGCAATTATTAAAGCAATTAAAGAATCTAATTAGGATCGTTAGATCCTTTTTATTTTATGACATATTTTTAAGCTAAAAAGAGCTATGATAACAAGGGGTGAGGTGATGGAGGTATATGTTGAGGTTACTTTTTTAACGAATTTTTTAATCATTTTATCGTCTTTAGAGATGATGGGAATATTACTTTGTAAAGAAATGAGTTATTTACAAGTTCTAAAAGAAAGTTTTTTATTAAGCTTTTCGGTTTTGTTATTATATATAGATAGTTATAGTTGGATGATTTTAATTATTTGGTTAGTTATTTTTTATTTGTTATATCATAAACAGATATTTTTATATTATCCAATATTTTTATTTATTTATTTTTCGATTTTGTATTTTGTTAGTTCTTTTATTTATGAATCTTTTATTTATAATGGCATATTGATTGTACCGGTTAGTTTTAGTAGTTTTGTATTATTTATTGTTGGTTTGTTATTTGTATTGCTTCAAATTATGTTTATTGTTTATTTAAAAAGGAAAGTAAGAATTAATAGTTATTTATATCCAGTGGAATTATTTTATGATGGTAAGCAGTATGTATTTAATGGTTTTTTAGATAGTGGTAATGAGGTTTATTATGAAGGGTTTCCGTTAATTTTAGTTAATGAAAAAATTATTGATAAATATGAAGTAATTGATGTTGTTGAGTTAAATGATTTAAGAAGTGATTTTATTGGTGTAATCAAAGTAGATACTTTAGCAATTAATAATCAATTATTAGAAAATATATATGTAGGGGTTATTAAAGGAATCGAGTATGATTGTTTATTAAATAAATCGTTAATGGGGGGCATATTATAATGATAAAATTAATTTTAAAATTATTAAATAAAACTAAGTATCTTTATTATGTTGGTAGACATGATGTATTACCACCACCACTTAATGCTTTTGAAGAAAAAGAAGCGTTAGAAAAATTAGCTAAAGGTGATAATGATGCTCGTGATTTATTAATTGAACATAATTTACGTTTAGTTGTATATGTTGCAAAAAGATATGATACTAATCAAAATGGTGGTATTGAAGATTTAATTAGTATTGGAACGATCGGTTTAGTAAAAGCCATCAATACTTTTAAAACTGATAAAAATATAAAATTAGCAACATATGCATCACGTTGTATTGAAAATGAAATATTAATGTTTTTAAGAAAGAATAATAAGTTAAGACATGAAATATCACTTGATGAGCCATTGAATATTGATTATGATGGAAATGAATTATTGCTTTCAGATATTATTGGTACTGATAGTGATATTGTAAAAAATGAATTAGAACAAAGTGATCAACGTACAATGTTTTATGAAGCATTTAAAGATTTATCAAAACGTGAAAAAGAAATTTTAATGTTAAGATATGGTTTAATGAATTATGATGAATTAACTCAAAAAGATGTTGCTAAAATGATGGGAATTTCGCAATCATATATTTCTAGATTAGAAAAAAAGATTATTAAAAAATTAAGAAATAAACTAAATTATAATGAGATAAAATAGGTATAATTTTGTCATATTTGCTAAAAATAATGATGAAAGAAGGCAAATATGAATAATTATCAGATTATTATAAATGGTTATCATGAACCAAGAAAGAAGTTAACTACCAAAGAAACATATGCGTTAATCGATGAATACCAAAAAACTAAAGATGAAAAAATAAAAGAAAAATTAGTCGATGATAATATCAAATTAGTTATTTCAATGACTAAACGATTTTATAATCGAAGTGATGGTTGTGAGGATTTGTTTCAAGTAGGAATGATTGGTTTGATCAAGGCAATAGAAAACTTTAATACTAGTTATGATTTAAAGTTTTCTACATATGCTGTTCCTTTAATTATTGGTGAGATGAAACGTTATTTAAGAGATAATCATCAAATTAAAATATCCCGTTCTTTAAAAGATATTGCTTATAAGATATTAAAGATAAAAGATGAATATTTAAATAAGTATCAAAGAGAACCAACAATTAAAGAATTATCTAAAAAATTAGATGTTGATCAAAGTGTCATTATTGAAGCACTTTTATCAACTAATAGTGTTGCTTCTTTACAAGAAGAAGTAAAAAATAGTGATGGTAATAGTTTAAAGATGATTGATTCATTAAGTGATGAAAAAGCAGGTGTATTAAAGACTAATGAACGAATTGATTTATATGATGCTTTAAAATCATTAAGTCAAAAAGAACATGATGTGATAAAACAAAGATATTTTGAGGGCTTGTCACAAAGTGAAATAGCTAAAGAATTATTTATTTCACAAGCTCAAGTATCTAGAATTGAAAAAAAAGCTTTAAACAATCTACATAATTACCTGAAATAATCATATATATTAATGGTGATTTGATGAGATTTGTAAAATTACAATCAAAGGATGTTGTTAATGTTGTAGATGGATGTAAAATTGGCTTTATTAGTGATATTGAAATTGACTGGTGTACTAGGTGTATTCAGGCAATTATTGTAGAGAAGTATAGTTTTTTTAAATTGTTTTGTTTTTTTAAAGAAACACCCTGTATTGTAATTCCAATTGAATGTGTTGTAAGTATAGGCGGTGATGTAATTCTAGTTACACTAGATGGATAAAAGACATTGCTGTCTTTTATTTTGTTTTTTTATGCTTTTATGATTAGTTTTTTTGTGTTATAATGGGCTAGTAATAAAATAAGGAGGAATGCTTCATGGGATACGGAGAAAAAGTAAAAAAGTGGTTTTTTGATGAAGAAGGCGATGATATTGAAGAATATGATGATGTAGAAATCGATACTGAACCAAAAACTAGTTTTTTTGAACAAGCAAAAAATGCAAAGACAAGTGAAGCTATTAGTAAATTGAATTCTAATAAAGATAGTCAGTTAATATTATTTGAACCTAGAGCATATGCTGAAACACAAGAGATTGCTAAATATTTAAAAAATAAACAAGCAGTAGTTATTAATTTACATCGTTTACAAAAAGAACAAGCTAAACGTGTTGTTGATTTTTTAAGTGGTGTTATTTATGCTATTGATGGAGATATACAAACAATTGGTCCAAAGATTTTCTTATGTGCACCTAAAAATATTAGTGTTTCAGGAAATATTGATGTGACGGATGAGGAATCTGTTGATAAATAAGTATTAGTAAAACTAATACTTTTTAATTATGTTTGAACATTTTAAAGGCGAAGATGCTTTTGTTAAAAAGATTCTTGAGTTTAAAGATCAAGCATTAGATCGTCAAAGAATCGTTTTAACAAAGTTTTTAAATCCGTATCATCAATCTATTGTTCATAGTGTAATTGGTAAATCGGATGAATTGATTGTTTTAGAAAATGGCGGTTTTATTAATAGTGAAGCAAAAAGAATGATTATTGCACCAGCTTATTATCAAATTGAACAAGATGATTTTGAAATTGTTTTAGTTAAAATTACTTATGCTAAACCTTTTGGTAAATTAACGCATCGTGATATATTAGGAGCGTTAATGTCTTTAGGGGTTAAAAGAGAGTTGTTTGGGGATATTTATGAATATCATGATGTTTTTTATGTAGCAATGGATTTAAAGATATATGATTATGTGAAAAATAATCTTAATTTGATTAAACATAGTAAAGTTAAATTATCTTTATCTGATGAAAGTATTGAAATTACACACCAATATACTTGTAAAACTTTTATTGTTTCTTCATTTCGACTTGATAAAATAGTTAGTAGCATATATAATTTACCTCGAAGCAAGGCGGTTAATTATATTCGCTCAGGTTTTGTAAAAGTTAATCACAAAGAAGTTGAAGAAATAAGCTATTTATGTAATAATAGTGATATAATATCGCTTCGACGTTATGGGCGTGTTAAAATTGTCGATACAAAAAGAGTGACAAAACAGAATAATTACGTCATCGAAGGGTATTTTTATAAGTAAGGGGTGAAACGATGAGTGGGATAAAGAAACAATTTATGGGATATGATAAACAAACTGTTGATAATTTGATGATTGATTATGAAAATCAGATTAATAAATTAAAAAATCAGATTTCATCTTTAAATGATGAACTTGATCATCTTAAAGAACAAAATTCTTTGTTACAACATCGTGTCAACATTACTGAAAAAACCAATGAAGAAATAGCTCGTCTAGCTTTAAAAGAAGCAAGTGCTTTGATAGATAAAGCAAAACGTAATGCCAACATGATTTTAAAAGAATCATTAGATTATGTTCGTTCACTTTCAAGTGAAATGAATGATTTTAAAGATCAGGCAATTAAATTTCGTTCTTCGGTTCAAAAAATGTCACAAGATATTTTAGATACGATTGATAATTCAGAAGTTTTCAATCTAATTAACGAAGATGATGAAGAAGAGTAAATACAATGAAAGAGACTGTTTATAATAAGATGTTTATAGAGAGCTGATGGTCGGTGTAAATCAGTAACTATTATTATAATGAATCACTCTGGAGTAGCGCCTTGAAAATAGTAGAGGTGGCCGTTGATCGCGTTAAGATTTTAAGTGCGTATTGAAAAATACGAAATAAGGTGGTACCGCGAATATTCGTCCTTTGTTGGGACGTTTTTTTATTTTATGGAGGTAAGAAGATGAATTACAAAGACACATTATTAATGCCAAAGACTGACTTTGAGATGCGAGGGAATCTTCCTAAAAAAGAACCAGGTTATGTAAGTCGCTGGCAAGAAGCAAACATGTATGAAAAAGTTATTAAACAAAATGAAGGTAAGGATAGTTTTGTTTTTCATGATGGTCCACCATATGCAAATGGAAATATGCATATGGGACATATGTTAAACAAAGTTATTAAAGATGTTATTTGTCGATACAATAATATGGAAGGTCGTTATACACCATTTATTCCAGGATGGGATACCCATGGACTTCCAATTGAAAATGCAATTCAAAAATTGGGTGTAAATCGTAAAGAAATGTCAACTGCGGCATTTAGAGAAAAATGCGATGCTTATGCTCATGAACAAGTAAATAAGCAAATGGAACAATTAATTAGAATGGGAACATTTGCTGATTATAAACATCCATATTTAACATTATTGCCTGAATTTGAAGCAAATCAAATTGATGTATTTGCAAAAATGGCAATGGATGGTTTGATTTTTAAAGGGTTAAAACCAGTTTATTGGTCACCATCAAGTGAATCAGCTTTAGCTGAAGCAGAAATTGAGTATCATGATATTAAAAGTCCAACTATTTTTGTTAAGTTCCAAGTAAAAGATGGTAAAGGTATTTTAGATAATGATACATATTTTGTTATTTGGACAACAACACCTTGGACAATTCCTGCTAACCTTGCAATTTGTTTAAATGAAACATATGACTATGCATTAGTTGAAACAAATAAAGGAAAATTGATTGTTTTAGAAGAATTAGTTGATTCATTGATGGAAAAATTTGAAATTGATGAATATCAAGTGATTAATCATTTCAAAGGAAAAGAATTAGAAATGATTACTTGTAAACATCCGTTATATGATCGTGAATCATTAGTTATTTTAGGTGATCATGTTACTGCTGAAGCAGGGACTGGATGCGTTCATACAGCACCTGGATTTGGGGCAGATGACTTTTATGTTGGTCAAAAATATGGTTTACCAGCATATTGTAATGTAGATGAACATGGTTGTATGATGAAAGACTGTGGTGAATGGTTAGAAGGGCAATATGTTGATGATGCCAATAAGACAGTAACAATGAAACTAGATGAGCTAGGAGTATTATTGAAATTAGAATTTATTACTCACAGTTATCCTCATGATTGGCGTACTAAAAAACCAATTATCTTTAGAGCAACTGATCAATGGTTCTGCTCATTAGATAAAATTAGAGATAAATTATTAGCAGAAATCGATAGTGTTAATTGGTTAAATGAATGGGGTCATATTCGTATTTATAATATGATCAAAGAACGTGGTGACTGGTGTATTTCACGTCAAAGATCTTGGGGTGTACCAATTCCAATTATTTATTGTGAAGATGGAACGCCAATTATGGAAGAAAAAGTATTTAAACATATTTCTGATTTATTTAGAAAACATGGTTCAAATGTTTGGTTTGAATTAGATGAAAAAGATTTATTACCTGAAGGTTATACAAATGAACACTCACCTAATGGTATCTTTAAAAAAGAAAAAGATATTATGGATGTTTGGTTTGATTCAGGATCAAGTCATACTGGATGTATGAAAGAACGTGGTTATCCATATCCTGTAGATTTATATTTTGAAGGTAGTGATCAATATCGTGGATGGTTCAATTCATCTTTAATTATCGGTACCGCAGCTCATGGCAAAGCACCATATAAAACAGTGTTATCACATGGATTTGTTTTAGATGGTAAAGGTAATAAGATGTCTAAATCATTAGGAAATACAGTTGATCCAATTAAATTAGTAAATCAATATGGAGCTGATATTGTAAGATTGTGGGCAACTTCAGTGGCATACCAACAAGATGTTCGTATTAGTGATGAAATTATGAAACAAATTTCTGAAAACTATCGTAAAATTAGAAATACAATGCGTTTTGTTTTAGGAAATTTAAATGATTTTAAACAAAGTGATTTAGTTGCTGTTAATGATTTAACTGATGTTGATAAATATATGTTAGTTGAGTTAAATAATTTAATTGATGGATATCATCAAGCATATGATAATTATGATTTTGCTGATGCTAATCAACAAATTTTAAATTATTTTACTAATGTGTTAAGTTCTTTCTATATGGACTTTACAAAAGATATTTTATATATTGAAAAAGCTGATAGTTTACGTCGTAGACAAGTGCAAACTGTATTATATTATCATGCTAAAGCAATGATGAAATTAATTTCTCCAGTGTTAGTATTTACAGCAGAAGAATTACATGATCATTTCCACTGTGATGAAAATAAAGCTGAATCTATTTTCTTAGAACCAAATGTTGAAAAGGTTGTAATTGAAAATAGTGATGAAATTAAATCATATTTTGATCGTTTCTTATTGTTACGTAAAGATGTATTAAAAGTGTTAGAAACTTTAAGAAATGATAAAGTAATTAAATCTAATATGGAAGCTAAAGTATTTATTTCTTTAAAAGATGAATTTAAAGATATGGCTAAATTAGCTGATGATTTAAAACAATTATTTATTGTTGCAAAAGTTGAATTAGTGGAAGATAATTCATTAGAAGAATTTGACAGTGCTTATATTAAAGCTGAAAAATTCAATGGTCATCAATGTCCACGTTGCTGGAATTATTTTGATGAAGATGAAATGAATGGCGAAGTATGTTGCCGTTGTCATGATGTAATTAATGGTTAATAGAAAATATCCAAGATGTTTTATCTTGGATATTTTTAATTATTTTGATTTTTTTTAAGTTTTTTGAATTGTTTTTTAGTTTTTTTTCGAGCGTAAGGAGAAATGATATTTTTTTCTCTAAGCCAGCGATTGATTGTTGTATCACTAATAGTGTAACCAAATCTATCTTTTATAATTTGACAAAAATAAGTATAGTTGGTATTTAAATATTCATTAATATAAAGATCAACAATTTTATTTTTTGTTTCTTGAGAAATAGTAGTACTTGGCATTTTACCTCGATTACCATGGACAAATCCGGCTTTACCTTGATTTTTATATCGAACAATCATTCTGTCAATTGTTCTTAAACTACAATTTAATTTAGTTGCAGCTTTTTTTTTATTTCCGCCTGTTTCCACAAGTTTTTTTATTGTTGTATATTTTTTTTGTTCATCTTCTCTTAATTCAACCTTTTTCATAATAACCTCCAGTGTGTATAAATTTTAGTTTATCATATTTTTAATAAAATGTCTCATAAAATTGAGACATTATTATTAACGAGTTAAATAAAATTAACAAATTATGTAGAAAACGCTTGCATATATATAAAGTTTATGAAACAATTAAAGTGAAATTAAAATATGAATACGCTAGCAGTAATATTTTATAGATATGTGGGATATTTGTTAGAGTAAAATGTTTTATTTCATTCAATTAAGTTGAAAGGAGGAAAAAATTTGAAAGGAAAGGAAAGAATAGCTAAGCGTGCATTTAAAGTTTTGGTTGCTGCTACAATGGTAGTTACTAGCACACAGTTTGGAAGTTTTGCAGTACAAGCTGAAGTAGAAAGACAAAATTTTGCTTTGAATCAAGAGGCTAGTGCTAACTATGAAGATTCAGCAAATGGTTTTGATGCTGAAAAAGCATTCGACGGGAATGATGAACTTTCATCACGCTGGGCAGCTAAAGAAGGGGAACGTACTGGTTGGTTGAGTGTTGATCTAGGTAGAGAACGTACATTCGATGAATTTAGAATCTTAGCTGAAAAAGATGCTCAAAAAATTGGAAAGTTCACAATTGAAGGTTCTCATGATGGAAACGTTTATGAAACAATTTTCCAATCAGAAGACAAAACAAATGATGGAGGGTATGATGTTGATTATACTGTAAAACTAAATGCTCCAGTAACTTATCGTTATGTTAAGATTACTGTTGAATCATTAGTTGCAGGTGCATATCCTAGTGTATCTTTACGTGAATTTGAAGTTTTAGGGGATAAAGTCGCTGAAACTCCAATGAATGAAAATTTAGCTTTAAATAAAGCTGTTACAGCAAGCGCTGAATATGGATCAATGCCAGCATCTAATTTAACAGATGCAGATAAAGATAGTCGTTGGTCAACAGAAAAAAATCCACCTCAATGGGCATATGTTGATTTAGGACAAACATATGAAATGAATACATTTGCAATGGCTTGGGAAGATGCTCAAAACAATGCAAGTGATTATAAAATCTATGTTTCTAACGATCCAAATAATTGGGGAGAAGCAGTTGTTGATCGTGCTGGAAATACTTCAGCAACTAGCACAGAATTTTTACAAGCACCAGTTACTGGACGTTATGTTAAACTAGAAATCACTAAACAAAATGGATATCCAAGTGTATCTTGTCGTAATTTTGAAGTAATGTTAACTGATGGTCAACAATTACCACAAGATCCTCAAGAAAATGTTGCATTGAATAAAGATGCTACATCAAGTTCAAATGAAACAAGTGGTCTAAATGCTTCAAAAGCATTTGATGGAGACCATACAACTAGAGATTCAAGATGGGCAAGTGCTTTAGGAAACGGACCACATTGGATCAGTGTTGATTTAGGTGAAGTAAGAAATATAAAAACAGTTCGTTTATTCTGGGAAACTAGAAAAGCAACTGATTATGAAATCCAAGTATCTAACACAGGTGAAGAAGATTCATGGCAAACAGTTAAACACATTGAATCACGTCCTGCAACTAAAACTGATCGTATTGTTTTAGATGAAGTTGTACGTGCTCAATATGTACGTTTAATGATAAATGATTTTACTGCACAAGATCCAGATGGTGGAGTAGAATGGAATACTATTTCATTGTATGAAATGGAAGTATATGGTGGAATAATTGAAGATAGCGCTAGTGATATCGCTAACCAAATTACAATTAAAGAACCTCAAAAAGGCGATACTGAGTTAGTAATAAACTATCCAGAAACTGATAAATATCTTGTTGAGTACAATGGTACTGATTTTGAACAAGTAGTTGATGAAAATTTACACATTTATCAACCAGTTGTAGATAAAGTTGTAAAAGTATCATTTAAAATCACAGATAAAGAAACAAATGAATATGAATTTAAAGAAATTGGTATTACAATTCCTGGTAAATATCAACAAGAAGAAACTGATAATCCTGCACCAGTAATTCTACCTGAATTAGCTGAATGGAAAGGATTTGAAGGTAATTTCACAGTTCTTCCTACATCAAGAATTGTATATAGTAATGCTGATTTAAAAGCTGCAGCAGAAGCTATGGCTGAAGATTATGAATTACTTACTGGAAAAGCAATTAGTGTTGTTCAAGGTGATCAACCTCAAGCTGGAGACTTCTACTTCGTCCAAACTACAGACACATCAAAAGGTCTAATGGAAGAAGGATATATCATGGAAGTTGATGATGTAATTACAGTTACGTCAGAAACTAAAACAGGTGCTTATTGGGCAACTAGAACTATCTTACAAGCTTTAAAACAAAGTGATTACACTACAATTGCTAAAGGTGAAACAAGAGATTATCCACTTTATGAAGTACGTGGATTCATTATGGACGTAGCTCGTAAGACATTTACTTTAGATTATTTAAAACAACTTGTTAAAGAAATGTCATGGTATAAAATGAATGACTTCCAAGTTCATTTAAATGACAATCTAATTCCATTGGAATATTATTCACAAAATGGAATGGATCCAATGGATGCTTATTCTGCATTCCGTTTGGAATCTGATATTAAAAAAGGTGGAAATAACGGACTTAATCAAGCTGATTTAACAAGTACTGATTTATTCTATACTAAAGATGAATTCCGTGAATTTATCAAAGATTCAAGAGAATTAGGTGTTAATATTGTTCCTGAAATTGATACACCTGCTCACTCATTAGCTTTAACAAAAGTTCGTCCTGATTTACGTAATGGTACATATGGACGTGAAAATGATCATTTGAATTTAGTTGGTAAATATGATGAAAGTTTAGAATTTGTACAATCAATTTTCTCAGAATATTTGACTGAAGAAAATCCAGTATTTGATAGTCAAACAACTGTACATATTGGTGCAGATGAATACAACGCTTCTTCTCAAGCATATCGTAAATTCGTTAATGATATGTTAGACTTTGTTGAAGGAACTGGTCGTAAAGCCAGAGTTTGGGGAAGCTTTACTCAAGCTAGCCAAGGTGAAGATATCGACGCTGAAGGTGTAGAAATCAACTTATGGAACTTTGGTTATGCTAATATGGACAAAATGTATGAAGATGGATTTGATTTAATTAACTGTAATGATGGAAATTATTACATTGTTCCAAATGCTGGTTATTACTACGACTATTTAAGTGATTCAACAATGTACAACCTTGATATCAACACTATTAGCGGTGTAACAATTCCTGCTGGTGATGATCAAATGAAAGGTGGAGCATTTGCTGTATGGAATGACATGACTGACTACTTAGATAATGGGGTTAGTGAATATGATGTATATGATCGTATTGAACGTGGATTACCATTATTTGCAGCAAAACTTTGGGGTAAAGGTGAAATGAACCTTGAAGAAGCAAAAGCTACTTCTGATTCTTTAGGTGATGCTCCAGGTACTAATTTTGGATATGAAGTAGAAAGTAAAGAAGATGCTATCATAAATATGCCAATGGATGAATATGAAGATACATCTGCAAATGATCATCAAATTGAACAAGGTGTTAATGCTCAAATTGAAACAGTTGATTTCAAAAAAGCATTAAGATTAAATGGTGGTCAAAGCTATATTTCAACAGATTTAGAAACTGTAGGATTAGGTAATGATTTACGTGTAAAAGTAAAGAGAACATCTGATTCAACAGAAGAACAAATTTTATTTGAAAGTCCTTATGGAAATATCAAAGCTGTTCAAAAAGATACAGGAAAAGTTGGTTTCTCAAGAGAAAGATTTGATTTTTCATTTAACTATACACTTCCAGTTAATGAATGGGTTGAATTAGAATTTAAGAACCAACAAAATAGAATCTCTCTATATGTTAACGGTGAATTAGTAGATACATTAGGAGATGATGAAAGAATTGAAGGAAGACCAATGTTAGCAACAACAATGTTCCCAATTCAAACAATCGGTAGCAAAACAAATGCTTTCATTGGATATGTTGATGATTTACGTTTAGGTAAAAATGATACATTTGCTTCAACAATGGCACTTGATTATGCAATCTGGAATGGTGAAGCTGTATTAGCTAATATGACTAACTCACAATTGCGTACAGTTATAGATGAAGCTAAGTCAGTTTTAACTGAATATGCTCCTTCAAAAGACACAGTTGATTCATATGTAAGTCAAATTAATGATCTATTATCTCAAATGGATTATAAAAAGGCTGATTACAGTAGATTAAACGCTTATTTAGCACTTACTAAAGATTTAAGTGAGTTTACTGATGAAAGTATTGCAAGTGTAAATCAAGTAATAGAAGGTATTCGTTTAAATCTTCCAGTTCAATTACAAAGTACAGTTGATGCTTATGAAAAAGCATTAGTACAAGCTCTTGATAATCTAGAACTTAAAGATAAAACAGATCTTAATTTAGTTGATTCTTCTAAATTAACTGCTACTGCATCAAGTTATCAACAAGATGGATCAAATCCATCAAATGTACTTGATGGTTCAACTTCAACTATGTGGCATTCAGCATGGAATATTACAACAATGCCTCATTACATTGATTTAGAAATTGATGAAAGTACAGAAGTAAAAGGACTTATTTATACTCCTCGTCAATCAGGAACTAATGGTAACTTATTAGAATATCAAATTCAAGTAAGTGATGATGGTGTGGATTATGAAACAATTGCAACTGGAACATTAGAAAATAATGCGCAAGCTAAAACTATTGATTTTGGTCCAGTTACAACAAAACATGTACGTTTAGTTTATGTAAGAGCTGTAAATAACAATGCTTCAGCTTCAGAAATCAATTTAATTCAAGCTAATGTAAGTCCTGATGTTGAAGGATTACAAGCAGTAATTGATAATGCTAAAGCAATGAGTAATGTTGGATATACTGATGAAACATGGACAGCATTCCAAGATGTAATTAAAGAAGCAGAAGCTTTAGTTAATTCAGAAAATCCAGGTGCTAATGAAGTAGAAGCAATGAAACAAACAATCGCTTCAAGCATTGTTGCACTTCGTCTTGGCGAAGAAGAACCAGTAGTTGCTGATAAAACAGCATTACAAATTGCTGTTGATTTAGCTGATCAAGTAACTGATAAAGATTTAGAAAATGTAGTTCCTGCAGTTGTAGAAGAATTTAAAGCAGCATTACAAGAAGCGAAAGAAATTTTAGCTGATGAAACAGCTAGTCAAGAAGATGTTAATGCATCATTTGATCGACTTGCAAGTGTAATGCAAAAACTAGAATTCTACAAAGGTGATAAAACAGCATTAAAAGCATTTATTGATGATGTAAGTAATTTAGATTCAACTAAATACTCAACAGATACATGGGCAGCATTTGAAAAAGAACTAAATGAAGCAATTGCTGTATATGAAGATGTAAATGCAATGCAAGAAGAAGTAAATAATGCATATAAAGAATTAGTAACAGCATTCTTGAA
>OLNH01000448.1_pt1 | contig 35422 bp, 35 predicted proteins | sample 1643101 | NCBI WGS metagenome assembly OLNH01 (sample SAMEA3136758, study PRJEB25190) | human gut metagenome | biome: human gut; feature: human-associated habitat; material: faeces | place: Austria | collected 2013 | reverse complement strand
ATAGAACGTTTATCTCTTTTACGCAAGTTTTAGGAATGTGTTTCGCAATTACCTAGAGTACAATAGTTTCAAAAGTAGAAAGAGAGCTTTAATCGGACGGTTATCAGCGTAACCTCACGGGAGTTTCACCCCTGCATGGTTCTCATGCAGCCCTACCCATTGCCTGCGACGCTTTTAACGCTCGGACTGTGGCGGTAAGGGAGTATCATTATATATTCTGCGCGATCGTCGCCCGCAAGCTGCTAAACTTGCTCCCCGGCGTGGTGTTGGTCGCTCGGCTGTCCCAGCGGGGAAAAAAAACCGCCGGGATAGTGTCATGGCGCACCCGCCGTATAGCTCGGCGCAAAAGGGACGTATCCGATCTGCCCTATGCTGCGCCGCCGTTATCTTGCGCCGCTTTCTTTGTCAAGGTTCAAAATCAAGAGCTTGTCGGCTCACGGAAGCATACCGCGCTGGGCGGTATGCCCCGGTGAAACGACAAGCAGCTCATAAGCGGAAGCGCGGAAAGGGGGACGCGCCCCGCTGGGGGCAGCCTGTGTTTAGCCTACGTTAAAGGCAAGGGTGCGGGTAATCAGCCGCACTTGCAGCCTGTTCTTCATTTCCTCGTCAACGTAGGAATAAGTATTGCCCGCGTCGTCTTTCAGCGTCCGGGTGCAAAGTGTCGCTATGTAACCCTCGTAATGCTTCAAGACTGCGCACATGGCTTCCGTGTCGCCGCCCGCCGCTGCTGCAATAACAGGGAACGGCAACAGGGCAACGGATTTTTTATTTCTGTTCATCTGTTTTTCCCTCCATATACAGTTTGATTTTTTCAATCGCGGTTTTCCTGTGCCGGAAAATCGTACTGCGCACAACATTCAGCAGACCGCCTATTTCCTCGTCGCTCATATCCAAAAAGTATGACAAAAGGATAATGTCACGCTTCTTTTCGGGCAGGGCTTGTAAGGCTTCGCCAAGTAGCTCATTTTTCACAAGCACATCATAGCCGGACACTTCAAAGCGGTAATAATCGCTCTCGTACTCGTCCAGCGTATAAAGCTGTAAGAGATCGGCTTCGCTCATTTCCGAAAAATTCACTTCAAGGGCAGCGCGTTTGGAAAGCTCCCGGTAATAACTTCTTGCTTCGCCTTTGAGGACTTTTTTTGCAAGTGCGTCATACTGATGTTGGATCGTTTTCATTTCAGAAGAAGATAGCTCCATAGAGTTCACCTCCTTCCTTCGTGGTGTAAAAGACAAAAGGCTTGTCCTTCCGTCCCCTTTCACACCCTATCCGTATGGAAAAGGCTCTTTTGTTGCGCTTTCCAAACAGCTTTTTAAGAAAACCGAAAGGCGCAAAAAAAGCCCGCCCACAAAAAATGCGGACAGGCAAAATGGCATTGAAAACCGTATTATGATGATTAGACAGTTCATACTGATAAGCGTAATTTTCCCCGGCGGTGGACAGGCTTTTTTTGATATGTCAATGACCGTCGGATTTTGTCGATACAGTATGTGTTTCATGGCGGCTACCTCCTTTAGCCGCCGCTTTTAACAGTGAAACCGCGTCATTCCTTGAGAAGATAAAAAAGAAACGGCGGCTTTGATCTCTCAAAAGCCGCCGTGTATGAATAGGCGTGTGAAAATATCTCTGCTGAACGACGGCTTTTTTTCTTTTGCCGTCGTGCGGCAGATTATATGTCATTACGTTTTCGATTGAACACTTTAAGAAGAATAAGGGCACCGATGCAAACAATGATAACAATGCTTATGCTCAATAGCGGAGAATATACAATTTTATCATCATGTGCATAATTTGAAAGCACTAATCCTGTTGTCATAGGGTATAAATTGATAAGGTTTCCGTCAGCAAGGAATATTCCGCAAAACCCATAGAAGAATGAGAAAATAACCCCAGACAAGAATTTGTCCTGCTTTCTCGTTGCTATAACAATGACTGGAAGAACCGCAATATAACAACAGGTACTTACAATGAATAACTGTTTAAGACTTATAATGCAGGAATTGATATTTATATCTGTGCAACTCATTGCTTTAGCAATTATCAGAGTGACAATAAAGCTAAAAATCCATTCAAAAATTACCAAGCCATAACCTACTATTATTTTGGATAAGATTAACCTAAGTTTTGAAACCGGAACAGCCAGTATATTTTTTAATGTGAAGTCGGTATATTCCCGGTTAATGGAATATCCAATTACCAACGTGAATGTGAAAGGAAGAAATAAACTAAAATGGTTCCAAATAACTCCTTCCGAAAGTCCTGTGTAACTAACAATGCTGTTATTGGTTCTAGCTAATTGAAATGTCGCTAAAATAATTGAAAAAAGTACAGATACAATTCCAAGCCAAAGAATATTGTATCTTTTATATTTTAAGAACTCTGTTTTTATTAGTCGTATCATTTTTAGCACCCCCTAAATTTCCTGCTTGCTTTTATAGATAATTGCAAGCGTTAATGAAGCAATAGCGGTTAGTATCAAAATACCTATACATGCGGGAGAGCTTAAAAACCAGTCATCCAATCCGTAAGTAGGCCCTGTAGTCATATGAGGTAAAGCCCATCTAAAAACAGCAGACAGAGGGGACAATACGTTTGCCATAGCAAATACAATAGCAAAACTTGCACTTGCATAAACAAATGATAAGATTATCGAAAAAACATACCCTTTCTTGCTAATACATTCAATGGCGATAATAGGAAGTATGGAGATTGCCACCATAACACCAATGAGAAGTCCGATCAATAGCCTGTAAAGAATATGGTCGGTACTGCCTATTATCAATCCCCCTATTAAAGTTGCGCCATTCGTTGCAAGAGAATATACAACGGAAAATATCAATATTGTAATTACTTTTGCAGTAAACAAGGCGGCTGTTGAAATTGGAATTGTGTTAATATTCTTTTGTGTTCCATTCGTTTCTTCCGAAAAGAACAAGATAGCTCCCAAAATACCTAAAACCGTTGGTAATAGTAAGAAATATCCAAACACACCAATATTCAAATAAAGCCAGTCAAAGCCTAAATTGCTTTTCGCGGCAAATGCGGTCATAGGAATAGGAAACAGGGCGGCTGCAAGAATAGTTAAAAATATGAATTTTTTTCGCTTTAATTTCCAAAACTCACACTTTACAAGATCAAGCAATCCCTTCACCCCCTGTTACACGCCTGAAATAATCTTCAAGGCTTTCTTCGCAGATATAAGCTTCTGATACGGTAAGTCCGTTTTCGACAAAGGCGGTTACAATTTCCCCGACAGAAATATCTAAATTATGCAAACGCATCTTGTAATCGTCCTGTATGGTAAACTGCGTTTCATGGAAATTACGTTCTAAAATTCTTGCCGCCTGTGTTGTACTGGAAACGGTAAAACGGATATGTCTGCTGCTCTTTGCTTCCAGCTCTGCAAGGCTTTCTTCCTCCAATAATGCACCGTGGTCAATAATTCCTATATCATCAGCCAGCAATGCAATCTCGGAAAGAATATGGCTGGAAATCAATATCGTTTTCCCTCTTTCCGTGCAGAGATCACGGATAAAAGAGCGCACTTCTGCAATTCCAATCGGGTCAAGACCGTTAATCGGTTCGTCTAAAATCAAAAGCTCCGGGTCGTGCATAATGGCAAGGGCAATAGCCAGTCGCTGCTTCATTCCAAGTGAATATTGTGAGAACAGCTTTTTGTCTTTATAGGGAAGCCCCACTAAATCAAGTGCATTTTTAATTGCATTGCGGTTCGGCACTCCCCGCAGGGTAGCAAAAATGCGCAGGTTTTCTGTGGCAGTCAGATTTGGGTAAAATCCGGGGGATTCAATCAGACTGCCAATCCGGGGCAGTAGCTTTTTCTCATTTGTCCGTAAAGGCTTTCCCCATATTGCCACTTCCCCGGAAGTGGGCTGTGTCAACCCAAGCAGCATTTTCATTGTTGTTGTTTTTCCGGCTCCGTTTCTGCCAAGCAGACCATAGATACGCCCTTGCTGGACATGGATATTCAAATCTGCAACGCTTTTTTGTGTTCCGTATTGTTTTGTAAGATTTTTTGTTTCAATTACATATTTACTCATTGCGAAACCTCCTTTTCATATTTGCTATTCTATCACGCTAACCTTGCCAAAACCTTGCCGAAACCTTGCTTTTTTCATGCTTTTACAGTTAGGCAAAGTTTGATAAAACTGAAAAATCCCCGTATTATTACAGGGATTTTGGAAGTAATAAGGTAAATGTAGTCCCTCTGTTGGGAGTGCTGTCAACGGTAATCGTTCCTTTGTGAACAGCTACAAGTTCTTTTACGATTGATAAGCCTAATCCATTTCCCCCAGCAGACCGTGACTGATCGCATTGGTACATTCTTTCAAAAATATGTGGAAGATGATCGGGGGATATTCCTTTTCCATTATCTGTTATAGTGATTTTAGCTTGCAGGTCATCTTCAAAAACATGGAATATTATTTTAGTTCCCTTGCTATGGATAAGGACATTCTGCAACAGATTGTTGAGGATGCGGCTATAAGCGTTTGTATCTATACGCATAAGATATTCTGTTTCCGGTATATCAAACGCATAGTCAAAATTACTATTTTCTAAAACAGAAATCCAGTCAACTATAATATTCCGGGATAATTCGTTTAAGTCTAAAATATCAAAATGAAAAATCTGTTCCCCGGAGTCCAGTTTTACCCACTCAAAGAGATTTTCCACAAAATGCTTTAGATAGTGAGCTTTCTCAAATGCGACATGAACATATTCGTCTTTTTCTTCTCCTGCAACTATCTTACACTCTATTGCTTCCAAATAACCAACCAAAGAAGCAAGGGGAGTTTTTACATCATGGGAAATACTTGTCATTAACCGTTTGTATGCCTGTTCAGATTGTTTTTGCCTAATAAGCTGCGTTTGGCTGTTCATTGCAATATCGTTTATACCATAGCAGATTTTTCTTGTCATATCGTTTTTTTTAGCCAACATACGGCGGTTTAAATTCCCGGATTTTATATCTTCGAGGGCTTCTTCGATAATAGATAGTTGTCCCCGTACACGCCTAAGTTTTGTGACAAGAAACAAGATAAATAGAATTGCGATACAAAACGCAATCAATAAAAACAGATTAACATTCATGTTATGCCTCCATGTTAAAACGATAGCCAACACCACGGACGGTTAAAATATAAAAAGGATGTTCCGGGTCTGGTTCAATTTTTTTTCGTAATTTGCTGATAAAAGACATGATATTGCTATCATCAAAAGCATATTCTTCCTCCCATACATGGGTATAAATCTGCTTTTTCGTAAATACTTTCCCTTTGTTCGCCGCAAGAAAAGAGAGCAGATCAAATTCTTTTCCTGTAAGCTCCACTTGTACGTCATTCATAAAAACAAGACGATTAAGACTATCAATCGTCATTCCTTGAAACACCATACAATCCGTTTCGGTGCTGGAAGTTGGATTGAGCAGGGTATAACGCCGGATAAGGGAATTTACACGCGCCATAAGCTCGTTAATGCTAAATGGCTTTGTCAGATAATCGTCTGCCCCCATTCGCAAGCCGGACACTTTATCTTCCTCGTCGCTTTTGGCAGTGAGCATAAGGACGGGAACATTGCTTGTCTGCCGTATTTGCTGCAGCACTTGAAATCCGTCTAAATCGGGCATCATAATATCAAGAATGATAAGTGAACAGGCATTTTTGCTTTCCTCCAATATATGCAAGCCCTCTATACCGCCACCTGCAACAACCGCAGTAAGGTTTTCCTGCTCTACGCATTTTTTCATAAGTGTGCAAAGCTCTTTATCATCATCAATAATTAAAACTTTATTCATGTTTTTTCTTCCTTTCTGCTTTCAACCGGGCATCTGTTGGTTTTTCTGCGTCCTTTGGTATCAGCCATAGCCGACTAAATTTTGCCACACCCGGTATGCGGTTTTCCTCACATAGCTTTTGTACCCGTCTTTCTGAAATGCCCCATTTTTTCGCCGCTTCCGGGACAGAAATAAACTCTAACATCGTCATTCACCCTTTCTCTAACCTCAATCAGTATAATTATATTCGTCCAACCGAATAACTTCAAGATACTTTTTGCTAAGTTTGTGAATTATTTTGGCTAATTTATAGAACTGTGTATACATATCCAAAAAGAAAGGTGAACAGTAAAATGTAATAGGGTGAATGGATATGGCAAAAAGACCAGTACCACGATACGATTTTAAGGCTTTTGGTGAAGCAATCAAAGCGGCGCGTAAAGGACGTAAGGAAAGCAGGAAAAAGGTGTGCGACGAAATGTATATCTCTCCGCGCTACCTTGCAAATATTGAGAACAAGGGACAGCACCCCAGCGTACAGATATTCTTTGAGCTTATGCTCCGCTATGATATATCGGTAGATCAGTTCCTTTTTTCGGAAAGGGAAGCGGAAAAGTCCACGCAGCGGCGGCAGCTCGACGCGCTTCTTGACAGCATGGATAAAAAGGATTTAACGATTATCACCGCTACGGCAAAAGGAATACAGGAAGCCAAGGGGACAGACGATTAGACCGCTGTTCCCTCTTTCTGTCGCTGCTTAGGATAGTTGCAGCCGTTTTTGTGCTGCAATATTTTTTTGCGCCAAATTCAGAGAAAAATGCAACAAATAAGCTCTTTTCAAGGGGATAGTGAGTAGAATAGCAAGCATAGGAAAAGAGTACCCTTTTCCTTATTTTCGCCCTCCTGCGCTGCGGCGCGTCGGTTGAAAACTGCTTGTTGGGAAGTGTCCCAAACCCTCGGAATGGAAAGGAGCGATTGCATGAATGGACGCAAAAGAACAATACAAGTTACATTCTATGTGACAGAGGAAGAACGGGCGTTGATTGAGCAGAAAATGAAGCTCGTCCCCACCCGGAACATGGCGGCATATCTTAGAAAGATTGCCATTGACGGCTACATTATCCAAGTAGACCATAGCGACATTAAAGCCATGACAGCGGAGATACAGAAAATTGGTGTCAACGTCAATCAGATTGCAAAGCGTGTGAACAGTACGGGCAGCTTCTACCAAGAGGACATAGAGGAAATAAAGGGGGTGCTTAATGAGATATGGCGGTTACAAAGATTAAGCCTGTTAAAAGCACGTTGAGCAAAGCCCTTGACTATATCCAAAATCCCGATAAGACGGACGGGAAAATGCTTGTGTCCTCCTTTGGCTGCTCTTATGAAACGGCAGATATTGAGTTTGAATATACCTTGTCGCAGGCTCTCCAAAAGGGCAACAATTTAGCCTTTCATCTGATACAGTCCTTTGAGCCAGGGGAAGTGGATTATGAAACTGCCCACAAAATCGGAAAGCAGCTTGCCGACGCGGTGACAAAGGGGCAGCACGAATACGTCTTAACAACGCACATAGACAAAGGACACGTCCATAATCATATTATTTTCTGCGCGGTCAACTTTGTAGACCACCACAAATACAATTCCAATAAGCGCAGCTACTACGGCATACGGAACATGAGCGACAAGCTGTGCAGGGAAAACGGGCTGTCTGTTGTCGTTCCGGGTAAAGGCAGTAAGGGAAAAAGCTATGCAGAATATCAAGCGGAAAAGACGGGAACAAGTTGGAAAGGCAAGCTGAAAATTGTCGTTGATACGCTTATCCCCCAAGTAGCAAGTTTTGAAGAATTGTTGCAGCGGTTACAGGCAGCGGGCTATGAGATAAAGCCGGGAAAATATATCTCCTGCCGCGCTCCCGGACAGGAACGGTTTACCCGCTTAAAAACCCTCGGTGCAGATTATACAGAGGAAGCAATCAAAGAACGGATTGCAGGCAAGCGCGCAAGGACGGCGAAAGCTCCCAAAGAGCAGTGCGGCGTATCGCTGCTTATCGACATTGAAAATAGTATCAAGGCACAAGAGAGCCGGGGCTATGAACAGTGGGCGAAAATCCATAATCTGAAACTGGCTGCAAAAACTATGAATTTTTTGACGGAACATAAGATTGAGCAGTACGCAGATTTAGTCAGCCGGATTGAGGAAATAAATGCGGAAAATGAAAAGACAGCAGACGCATTAAAGAGCGTGGGAAAACGTCTTGCAGATATGGCGGTGCTGATGAAGCACGTTGCCACCTATCAAAAGACAAAACCAGTCTATGAAGCATACCGCAAGGCAAAGGATAAGGACGCATACCGGGCAAAAAATGAAAGCGGTCTGATACTCCATGAAGCAGCGGCAAAGGCACTGAAAGCGGCGGGCATTACCAAGCTCCCCAATCTCGCTGCCATGCAGGAAGAATACGGGAAGCTCAAAGCGCAGAAAGAAGCCCTTTACTCCGACTATGGCAAGTTGAAAAAGAAAGTCAAGGAATACGACGTTATCAAGCAGAACATAGACAGTATTTTAAGACTGGAAAAAGAGCCGGAACGGGGCAGGGAAACCGAACGCTTACAGTAGAAATATTCATAAAAACGTGGTAGGATAAAGGTATTCCAATACAGACAGGAGCGTGAAAACATGGCAGACCAGACGATACCAGATTATGAAACCATACGCGCCGCCGTTGCCGGGGAAACATGGGCGGTGGAAAAGGTGCTTATGTGCTACAAGGACGAAATCGACAGGCAGGCAACTGTAAAGAAACGTCAACCGGACGGAACATTCAAACTAGAAATTGATGAAGATATGCGCCAGTATATCACAATGAAGCTGATAGAATCCCTCCCCCAATTTCCCCTTGAAGAAATGGAAAGAGAGGAAAAAAGAAATCGGAACAAAAAATCATAAAAATGTGGACGGGAAGCTGCTGCGGACAGACACATTCCTCCCCGTCGTCCAGTAAGATACAGTGTCCGCGCTCGCAGTTGCAGCACTCCTTTTTTACAAGGCTGTTGACTTTCCGGCTCTGTGGCGGCGTGAGCCGCTTACCCCCCGGTCATACCTCATCAGCGGCGAAAATGGCAAGCTCCGCATACTCGTTTTCTGTTAGCGGGGAGATTTTTTGTAAGGTGAGCTCTGCAAAGGGGCGCATATCCTCGTCCATGAACGGCAGCGCAGCCGTCATATTTACCATAAGCTGTGCCTTGCTTCCCTCATGGTAAATACTCAATAGGTTCATTTCTTCAACGTTCAGTCTAATCATGCTCATACCTCCAATTCGTGATGTTTTGATTTTGCTGTCTTTTTCGGGACTTTTGGGGATTTTTCTGTTTGTAACTGCGCCCGGACAGAGGGACGGGACTGTTTCATCTCTTTCTTCCTCTCGCTTTTATCTATCAGCGCATAAACGCCATGCCTGCCCTCCAACGTGGAAAAGGAAAGACTTTTGTAAGGAAGCATGGAAAATAGCCGTTCCATGTCCTTATCCGTTGCCAGTGGAACAAAGCAGGGAGAAAGTTCTACCGCACAAGGGGTCTTTTCGGGGCTGTCCGGTTCTCCAAGCCCTTTTACATTTTCCACAATCCGGCGGGCTTCTGCTTCAATCCGTCTGTCATGCAGGGCGGCGATATGTAACTGAAAATCCCTCTACGTATGCGGTGTTCGTTTTTTCTGCTGTTCCCTCAAAAGGCTTTTTAAGGCTTCCGGGTCGTTTGGCTGTGCTTCAAAACGTATAAACTTTCCAAGTTGCGGGTCAGTGTCCCCGTCAAAATATTGTCCGGCAGGCTTTGTCAGCTCCCCATGCTCATAAATCAGCGTGTAGTTGTCGGCAGGGATTGATTTTTCGATTACTTCCCGGAAATGCTGCAAATAATCCAGTTCATAAAGATTGCCCTTGATTTTTTCCTGCTCTGTGCCTGTCAGTTCCACCGCATAGGCAAGGATAGTATCGCGGGTCTGTTCCCCGTAAAACCGCCATGTATTATGCTGCCTTGTGTCCTTTAGAAAAACGTCCCGTTCCCGGAAGCAGCACGTCCCGGACGAGCGGGAAAACCACAAAAGCCGTTTGTCCTCTGGGACAGGGCTTACCGCCGCTTTCTGCAAAATCTGTTTGTCTATGTCAAAATCGCTCTGATAAAAAGCGGTGTTCTGTTTCATTATGGCTTCAAGGGAAGCGATAACGTCCACATTTTCAAATTTTTGTAACTTCATAGGTCAGCTCCTTTCCAAATCCTGTGTTTTCTGTCTTGCCTGTTTCTTCGGTGTCTGTTCTTTCGCTGCTTTAAGCTGCGCCCGAATAGAGGGCTTTTTCTCCGGTTCTGTCTGTTTCTTTTCTTCTTTGAGGGCTTCAGTAAGTTAGTCTTTAATAGTTCTTTATTTAATTGCGTTGGATTTTCCAACGTAGGTTTTTCCAACATAGGCTTTTCCAATGTTGGATTATCCAATGTTGGATTTTCCAATGTAGGTAAATCCAACTTAGGCGGCTGCTCATAGATAACATACGTTGTACCGCGTAAGCATCCTTTCTCATCACGTTCCCTTGAACGCTGTATATATCCGGCATTTTCCAGTTCCCGTACTGCTTCCCGGATAGCGTCAATCTTTTCCCGGTTGATAAGGGACAGTCCTGCAAGGGTGTAGTCCCAATCTTCGGGAAGTGAGAGCATTTGCGACAACAAGCCCTTTGCCTTTAAGGAAAGCTCCTTGTTGCGTAAATGGTGGTTGCTCATAACGGTATAACCTTTGTTCTTTTCCACGCGGAAAACTGCCATAGCTTCGTCACTCCTTTTCGTTGGATTTGTTACGCAGTAGAAACGCGGTTTTGAGGGAAAAGGTATCAACCCTTGTCTTTCTCATTTCCACGCTCTAAGAGCCGCATAAATCAAGGCTTTGTTTGCCCTTACTGCGTAACACGAGGGCATAAAAAAAGCAGCGTTCCTGTTCTCCTGTGTAGGAGTGAGAAACGCCGCCTTATAGGTGGTGCTTATTTTATTTTTTCTTTTCGACGTGCCGCGTAAGGTGGTGCAGCGGTCTATCCTGCAGTCCGCAGGTGCTTTTTGCATATCAAGGCTCAATTCGTTAAAAGTAGTAAATGAGTAGTAAAATCAATCTGCAAACCTGCGAATATGCCTGCAAATCAAGCATTTTTCAAGACAATCAACTAATTTATTTTACATAATATAATATATAAGATGCCAGGGTCAAAAGGTCTAAATCCACATGAGCTTGCTCATAAGTGGATGAAAGACCTTGGGATCCGCCCCAATATGAGCCTAAAAGTGGGATGACAATCCCCACGATATGCGAATAATTGGGAGGATTGTGGGAGTGCAACGCACGGAACAATCCGTAGGCATCATAGTTGGGGCTTTTGCCCCCAACATCATATATAAATAATACAAGGATTATGCAAGATTGTACAATAAAGAAATGATATCTGTGAGGGAAAGATGAAAGAATTATTTACACAATGGGGAAGAAATCTAGATTCTGAACATGTTTTACAGGAATATCCAAGACCAATTATGATGAGAGAAACGCATTATGAAATTTTAAATGGCTGGTGGGAATATGCCTTTACACAGAATCAGAAGAAACCAAAGCAATATGATGGAAAAATATTAGTCCCGTTTTCACCAGAGAGTGTTTTATCAGGGGTATCCAGGCAGTTAATGCCGAATGAATATTTGTGGTACAGAACAAAGATAAAGTGTCAGGAATGGGATAATAAGGCATTACAAGAACGACTATTATTACATTTTGGAGCAGTAGATCAAAGTTGTAAAATCTGGATGAATGGACACCTTGTAGTAAGTCATGTGGGTGGTTATCTGCCATTTTCCTGCGATATTTCGGAGTATGTTCATAGTGGAGAGAATGAATTGGTAATTATGGTACAGGATCTGTCAGATACATCGTATCATGCAAAGGGCAAACAAAAATTGAAACGTGGAGGGATGTATTATACTGCTCAAAGTGGAATATGGCAGACTGTGTGGATGGAATATGTTCCGCAAGACCGGATAAAAAATGTAGAAACTAAATATATAAAAACTGGAAAACAAAAAGGAAAGCCAACTTTAAATAATTGCGTAAATGCATCGGAGAAGGTAAAAATATATATTCAGACAGTCTCAGAACAGAAAGAATTGACTGTACAAATAGATATTAGATTTCCGAAGATATATGCGAATGCAGAAGATAATGTAACGGATTTTATTGCATTATCACACACGATACCTGATGTGCAAAAATCAATATCAGGAAGAGCAAATACATGGATAGAGATAGAAATTCAAAATGCAAAATACTGGTCTTGTGAAACTCCATATTTGTATTATTTTCATGTATCATTGATTGAATGTGAGGATGAGACAGATAAGACAGATAAGAAGCACGTTTTAGATGAAGTGGAAAGTTATTTTGCGATTCGTGATTTTACAATTCAACAGGATGAAGACCATATTCCGCGCATTTATTTGAATAACAAGAAGTGCTTTTTGAAAGGAGTTCTGGATCAAGGCTATTGGCCGGATGGTCTTTATACAGCACCTTCAGAAGAAGCATGGATCTTTGATATTCTGGAAATGAAAAAAATAGGATTTAATATGGTCAGAAAGCATATTAAAATAGAACCGCAACGCTGGTATTATCATTGTGACCGGCTTGGAGTGATTGTGTGGCAGGATATGGTAAATGGAGGAGAAAAGTATCAGAGTTGGTTCGTCACGTATCTGGCAACGGTGCTGTCCGGATTGGGGATTACAGTAAAAGATCATTATTCCAGATTATTTGCAAGACGAAGTCAGGAAGGAAGAAGTGAATTTATCAACGAGGTAAAAGAAACGATTCAGTTACTAAAAAAACATCCGAGTATATGCACATGGGTCATTTTTAATGAAGGATGGGGACAATTTGCTACACAACGAATCACGGATATGGTGAGAAAGATAGATTCAGAACATTTGATAGATTCAGCAAGTGGTTGGTTTGACCAGGGAACAGGAGATTTTCAAAGTATACATAATTATTTCTTCCCTTTAAAAGTTAAACCGGAAGACGTCAGAGCAGCCGTATTGAGCGAATACGGAGGTTTTACATTAGAAGTAGAAGAACATACTGCATCAGAAAAGAAATATGGTTATGGAGGCTATAAAACGAAGACAGAGTATCAGAAGGTCTATCGTCAACTAGAATATAAAATAAAAAAATTAGAAGGACAGGGATTATGTGGATGTGTGTATACACAATGGAGTGATATAGAAGATGAGATTAATGGAATCTATACATATGACCGTGAAGTAAATAAATTGAGTTAGAGTAGAAAAAACGATTCTTGATGATCGCACTGCGGCGGATAAGAAGTATGTTGCATACTGCGACCCGCCGCAGGCGGAGAATCTAGAAAGCGAGATTCTTTTTAGATTAGGTGTGTACTTTCCAATTTTTCTGTAAATGCATCATTTAACTTGATGACTGGTTTCCTGAGTATCAGACCGAGCAACAATGCCGGAATCAGGAAGAGTGCCAGTTTTCCAAGTTCAATCCAGTAGTTCATGCCATAGAAACCGGCGATGCATTCACGCATAGCGTTCATGCTGTGCACAAATGGAAGTAAAGGATATACTTTCCGGAAAAATTCCGGCGCACACTGAATTGGGAAAGTTCCACCGCTTCCGGCTACCTGCATGACCATCAGCACAACTGCGATTGCTTTACCGATATCTCCAAAGGAGACAGTCAAAGCGTAAATAATGTTTACATATACAAGACTGCTAAAGCATCCTGCCAGTACAAATAATACAGGATGTTCACATTGGATGCCCAGGAAATAAAGATCGCCAAGACAGATCAATGCGCTCTGTAAAAATCCTATACAAAGGAGAAGAAGAATGCGTCCAATATATAACTGGTGTTCTTTCGGATTATTTAATTTGTGTTTTAAGTTGTCTGAAACATTTACTTTTAACATGGCAGCCATTACAACTGCGCCGACCCAAATCGCGAGTGTTGAGTAGAATGGAGCCATAGCAGATCCATAGTTCTCGATAGGGTAGATATGTGTCTCATTAAGCTTGACCGGTGATGCAAGGAATGAACCAATTGCCTCCGGATCCTCAGAGAGAAGGCTGGTCAGTAATTGAATGCCGTTGTCATCGGAAGATAGCATTGCAGTTGCTGCATTAGACATTTTACCGGATGCTTCATTTAAAAGAGAAGCGGAATCTGATAAAGCCTTCTGTACCTCTGTGAGATTTCCAGCTGCAGAGCCTGTCACCCCGGAAATGTCTTTCAGACTGTTATCTAACTGTCCAAGCAGTGAAGTAATAGAATTGCTTGTGCTAGTCAGATCATTTGCCAGATCATCCAGACTACCCTTAACATTGTTTTCATAATCTTTTTTCACAGTACTGATTGAAGAATTACTCTGAGCGATCAAGCTGTCAATATTGTTCTTTAATTCGGTTGCATTTGCAGTTGCGGAAGTAATACCAGTAGCTGCATCGTTAATGGCATCACGGATTGCTTCTTGAGAAGCTTTCGCTTTCTGAATATTGCCGATTGCCTGCATAAGCATACCTTTTAAATGTGGCTCAGTAATAGAGTCAGCAATTTGGCTCAGAGAGTTTTCCAGTGACTGGTAACCATCTATCAGATTCTGCACACGTCCACTTACGGTATTCAGTGCATTTGCACAAGCCTGTGCGTCTGAATTATAAGAATCCAGTGCATTTCCGACACAGGTGGATACCGCACTGTAGAAGGAAGCGCTCTGTGAAAGTGCCTGGTTGATGGAATCTGTTGTTCCTGTTAAAGCTGAATTCAGGGAATCAATACCATTTCCAGCCACGCCCAGAGCATTTACACTGGCTTTTGTACCGGAACCGGACTGGCTTAAGAATTCTGTAGTGGTATTCAACATAATTGCCGCAGAATTTGCCATATCGGAAAATGCCTGTACAGTGCCGGCGGCAGAGGATAAGTCTGTTGAAATCTGCGCCAGTGCGGCTGAGAGGTTGTCTGCGATTGTCTGATCATCGGTCTCGTCAGCAACGTTATTAACAAGCTGAAAGGCTTCTAATGCGGTCTGGGATACCGTCTGTACAAATGTATCATTAATTTGCTGCTGTACGGCATTTGCGCCTTTTACGGTGACTTTCGGGGCAATTGCGTTTTCCTTTTCATTGATATAATATTTGATTTCAGGATGTGTTACATTGGATGTGAAAATACTCATCATGTCTTTACTGAAATCTTTTGGGATTACGATTGCCGCATAATATTTTCCGGATTTTACTCCTTCTTTCGCTTTCTTAGCACTTGTAAATGTCCAGTCAAGCTGCGAGTTACCTCTAAGAGTTGTAAGAACCTGATCTCCAAGGTTAAGGTTTACTGAGAGAAGTTCACCACTATAACCTTCATCAGAGCTTGCTACAGCAACTTTTAAGTTTCCTGTATTTCCGTATGGATCCCAGCTTGCAGCGATATTGAACCACGCGTAAAGAGTCGGAATAACAGTGATTCCCATAATAACGATCATGGCAATGACATTTTTATGGATCTTCTTTAAATCATACTTAAAAATGCGAAGAATATTTTTCATGATTATTCCTCCTCCTTTCCACGGAATTTTTTCACCATCTCATCAAAAGACATACCAGCCAGCTGTTGTTGCTCGGCGAGTCTTGTGTGAATGAATTCTACAATAATAAGCCATGTTGCGATGGCGATGATAGATATGATCCAAAGAACCAAAAATACAATTTTCGATTCCAGACTGAACATCAGTATCAGGAAGATCAACGGAATAATAGTGATCGCAAGGAAACCATAGCGAATCATTTTCCGATAATTCTGTTCAAAATTCTGAGCTTTCTCAGCGGTCTGTGTACGTAAGTCGTCTTGTGAAAGAGAGGCTTTTAAAAGCATAGACAACTGAGCGCTCCTGCTTAATTGATCATCTGGTTCTTCGCAGACCATAAATTCTGTTTCAGACAGCTTCAGGTCGAACAGGCGGTTCAGTCCTGCCAGAAGAGGTCTTATTCCCAGTCCGATTAAAAGTGCAATCGGAACGTAGCAGAGCAAGATGAAAAGGTTGTGGATATAAACACTTCCATACATGCCTGCAATTGCTTCACGCATCGCAGCAACTCCATAAGTGAATGGAAGAAGCGGGTGTATTTTCTGGAAAAATACCGGTGTCATTTCAATCGGATAGGTTCCGGAAGATCCTGGAATCTGAAGAATGACAAAGATTACACATAACGCTTTTCCAATATGCTTAAATGTCAGTGACAGAGCATAAATAATGTTGACATATACAAAGGAGCATACAAGCCCGGTCAGTACCAGCGCAAATGGGTGACGGCACTGAACGCCTGGAAGAAATACATCTCCGACACATACGATCAGTCCCTGGACAAGACCTAGAAGCATGTATAAAAGCCAGCGCCCAAAATACATATTTGTGGCACTGTAAGAACGCATGGATCTGTCACGGTCCACTTCCATTTTGAAGATAGCAATCAGGACGATTCCTCCAACCCAGATTGCCAGGTTCGAATAGAATGGTGTCATGGAAGAACCGTAGTTTTTAACAGAATAGTAAGTTTCTGTATCCACATTTACCGGAGATGATACGAATTCAGCAATCGTATCGGAATCAATGCCTTCCAAAGAGGTAAGCTTCTGGAATGTCTCAGAACTTGTAATCGCATTGATGTCGGTACGGACGTTGTCCAGTCGGTTGATTACGGCATTCAGAGAGGACTGTGTTCCATTCAGTACGTTGTTCAGTTCTGTGAGGCTTGTGCCAAGCTGTGTCAGAATACTGTTTAACTGCTCAGTGGTAGCAGGTACACCGTTCAGTATTCCATTCAGTTCACCTGTCAGACTGGAAAAAATATCCATAGTCTGATTCAACTGTGGAAATACGTTCTCATCAAGAGAGGTACGAAGACTCTGAATACCACTTAAGTTTGCTTTGTTGATTGTTTCCAACTGTGCAAGTGTATTGGTTGTTGTGGAAAGTGAGTTGCTAATACCATCGTTTCCGGCAGTCAGGCTGCTGATCAACTGCTGATTGCTCTGGTTCTGTTCAGAAAGTTTTGCGAGAGCAGAGTTGATTGTATCGGACTGTGCCGGTAATTGTGAAGCAAGCTGCTGCAGTGTTGCAATAATTTCACCGTTTTTAGTATTGACTTCCTGGGCATTATTCAAAGCATTTCCCACTTTCTGATTAATATCAGAAGCCTGGCCAGACAGCTTGCCGAATCCTTCAGAAGCCTGGCCATAAGCCTGTTCAATAATACTCAGACCATTTGAAATAGACTGGGATAATGCGGAAGTGAAGTTCCCGGTAGCGGTTCGTGTGTCCTTTAATACGCTGTCTGCATCGGAAAGTGCATTTGCACCGGAAGTTGCTGCGTCACCTAAAGCAGATGTGGCACTTTTTGCGTTATCGATCAAAGTCTGTGTACCACCGACACTGGAATTGAAGGAATCCAGAATCTTTTGGTACTCGGCAATATTATCATTTACTTTGTCAAGCATTGACACAAGATCAGAATTGACAGTATCGATAGTACCGGCCAGGTCAGTAACAGACTGCTTTAATACATTTGAAACCGATTCAGATGCAATGGATGAAAAGGTATTGTTGATTTGAAGCTGGATTGTGCTGGCACCACTGTCTGTGATTTTTGGTGCAATTGCATTGATTTTTTCATTAAGATAATAATCCAGTTTCGGAGTCTCCATCTTGCCGGAGAGGATGCTCAGAAGAGAACTGCTAAAATCTTCCGGAATTACGATTGCCGCGTAATATTTTCCGGATTTGACTCCTTCAACAGCATTTTCTTCATCCGTAAAAGTCCATCCGAGTTGATCATTTTCTTTTAAATTTTTAATGATTTCATTCCCGGCATTGATTGTAAGATCATTGCTTGATGCATCTTTGTCGTTATTGGCAACGGCTACTTTAATGCCGGAGGTGTTGCTGTATGGGTCAATATTGGCTGCAATATTGAACCAGGCATACAGAGAGGGGATAATACATACGCCGATCATGACCAGCACGGCAGCAGGACTGCGAAGCAGACGTTTCATGTCCCGGCGGAAAATCCGAAATGCGTTCCTCATAAATAAAATGCTCCTTTTGTGTAAATATTTTTCTAGTAATAGATACGATGTTGATTATCTTATCAAAAAGTATTATATTAAGGAAGAAAGTAATTTACAACCGTTAAAAGGTAAAAAAGTGCTGATTAATAGACAGAAAATATTAAAAATGTTGCATTATATCAATGTGTTATAAAAATTTAACATTATAATGAAAGAAAGAGCAGGAAACATATGCAGAAGAAGACAGACCGCCGGGTCCGCAAGACAAAGACCCAGCTTAGAAATGGGCTCGCCATGCTTATGAAGGAGAAAAGTGTAGGTGAGATTACAGTAAAAGAATTGGTAGATCAGGTAGATATTAACAGATCTACTTTTTATTTGCATTATCCAGATATATCAGGGCTGTTGCATGAGATTGAGAATGATCTGGCAGAGGAGATGGAACGTGCGATCAGAGAGCATCCAATTGAAAAGCGAGAGGATAATGGATTTTATTTTCTTCAGGACATATTTCAAGTGTTAGACAACAATCGAGAGATTGTTTCTGCTTTGGTCGGACCTTACGGAGATATGCGATTTATTCAGAAAGTGGAAGTTATTCTGGCAAGAAACAGCAGGGAGGTGTTAGAGCAGATGTTTCCGGAAAAAAGTAATCAGATGGATTACTTTTATGCATATTGCCTGAATGGCTGTCTTGGATTTGTAAAGACCTGGCTTGCCGATAAAAAGTCTTGTACACCAGAGTTCGCAGCAGATTTTATCTATCGAATGGTGGTCAGTTCTATGCGTGCTTTTTGTGAAACTCGTGAGGAAGTGTAGGAGTATACCATGCACTCTTAGTGAAATGTAACAAAAGAGCTTTCCCTATTTTGGTACATTCTTTCATTGACGGGAAAGTGTCAAAAGGATATAATTAAACTATCTAATGTAAGAGCTTACAAGGACGGTAAATGCCTTACGATTTTTTTTAAATTTAAAATGTAAGCGTTTACAATTCGTGAAGCATTTCAGTTCGAAAAGTTCTTCGTTGCGTTAGGAAGATGGCTGAAACAGGGGATCAGGAAAGCACAGGTTATCAGTCAGAGATCCTAGTTACAACAAAATATAGAAAGTGAGGACAAGCAATGAAAAAGAGGTTATTAGCAGTATTACTGACAGCAGCTATGGTACTCGGAATGACAGCTTGCGGATCTAAATCCAATAGCGGAAGCTCAGACAAAAAAGAAGAAGCTCAGTCAACCGATGATATCAAAGAGTGCACAATCAAGTTCCAGTATTGGGCAGATAACACAGATTATTCTTCCCTGATGCAGGACATCATCAAGAAGTTCAACGAGGAGAATGAGTACGGAATCACTGTTGAAGGTGAAGAAGTTCCTTGGGATGGTGGAGGATATTCCAACACACTGTTCAACGCAGCTATGGGTGGTGGAGCACCGGATGTAGCAACCTTTAAGCTTTCCGCAACACCGATGTTCACAAACAATAACCTGCTTGCAGACTTAACACCTTATGTTGATGCATGGGATAAGAAAGATGACATTTCTGACAACATCTACGACGTAATGAAAAAGGCAGGCGGATCTGACGATTCACTTTATCTGATGCCATGGAACATTCAGGTACTCTATGTATACTACAGACCATCAATCTTCAAAGAGGCTGGTATTACAGAGACACCTAAGACATACGATGAGTTCCTTGAGGACATTAAGAAATGTACAATGGATACAGATGGTGATGGAAAGACAGATGTATACGGATTTGGTATGCGTGGTGCTTCCGGTGGACAGGAGCCATGGGGAAGCTTCATCTATGGTGAAGGTGGAAGCTTTGATGATCTGACATCTGATGCATCTGTAGAGGGTATGCAGGACTTCATCGATCTGTATAAGAACGGATATGTTCCAGAGTCAGCTACGAACGATGGATTCAACGAGACAGTTGCTAACTTCAAGTCTGGAAAGACAGCTATGTTCATACATCATATCGGATCTTCTAAAGGTATGGTAGAAGAACTTGGTGATGATGTTGATGCATTCATTATTCCGAAAGGAAAAGGACAGTGGACATCCATGGGAGATACAGAGACTGTAATGTTCGATTCTTGCGAGAACAAAGCAGCAGCATTCGAGTGGATGAAATATCTTGCAACAGAAGAAGGACAGAAAATGTGGTGCGAAGGAACAGGACAGGTTCCAGTAAGCAAGACTGTTCAGCAGGAAGACTACTTCCAGAATGACAAATTCATGAAAGTATCTATGGAAGGTGTTGATATCGCAGGTACAGTTCCGGTTAAAGATACAACAACTGAGTGGATCACAAACTGGCCGGCAACAATTTCTCAGGCTCTGACAGGCGAGATTACAGCGAAAGAGTGTATGGATAAGCTGGACAAAGCTCTTAATGAGTAGAAACTAGATTTTGTAACAACTAGATAATAATTGATTTATGAAACTGCCTTGTCAGGCAACTGGCAGGGCAGTATGATTGAAAGGGAAAGAACACGATGGTAAAAAAGAAAAGTATCTATCCATATTTATTGGTAGCACCTGCTCTGATTATCATTTTGTGCGTAGTATTCATTCCGGTTATTAATGCGATTGGAATGAGTTTCCAGAGTTATGATTTGAGAAGACCGAATGACATTGCGTTTGTCGGACTTGCAAATTACATCGCGGCATTTAAAGATGAGCTGTTCTGGAAAGCACTTTGGAAGACGATTCTCTGGGTGGTATTTGGCGTTGGATTTCAGTTTGTATTTGGTTTTATACTGGCATTGCTTCTTAACAAGAAGTTCAGAGGGCGCGGTGTTGTCCGTGCAGTCAGCCTGATTCCATGGGTCACACCTGGTATTTTGATCGGTCTTATGTGGAGATGGATGTATGACGGTAACTATGGTGTACTCAATGACATTCTTCAGAAATTACATATACTTAATAAGAGCATACCATTTTTAGCACAGACGAATACAGCATTTCCGGCAGTTGTAGTAACGATTATCTGGCAGGGAATTCCATTCTTTGCACTGATGATTCTTGCAGGGCTGCAGGGAATTCCAGGAGAACTTTATGAAGCAGCCGACATGGATGGCGCGACAGGATTCCAGAAGTTATTTAAGATTACAATTCCAAGTATTAAGAATACAATCTTTATCACAGGACTTCTGAGAATTATCTGGGTTGCGAACTCAGTCGATGTTATCTTCAACATGACGGAAGGTGGACCGGCTTATGCAACACAGACACTGAGTGTATATGTGTTTAATAAAGCTCAGGCATTGAACTTAGGATACTCATCAGCAATGGCAATCTTGCTTGCACTTGTACTTTGCCTGGTTGCAGTTCCGTATTTGATCTTTACATTTAGAGAGGAGGATAAGTAGTATGAAGAGGGAATCATTTTTAAAGAGATTTTTGACATTATATCTTCCACTGATCGTAATATTACTTTTCATCCTGTTCCCGTTTTATTGGACATTTATTACATCTATAAAACCGGACACAGAGTTATACGGAGCAGTTACATACTGGCCAAGACAAGTTCAATGGGAGAACTACACGAAACTGTTTACTACAACAGTAAATTTCCTGGCTGCCATGAAGAATAGCTTTATTGTTGCGGCAGTAACAACAGTTGTTTCTCTGACAGCATCAACATTAGCATCATATGCGTTTTCAAGATACAGATTTGCAGGACGTAGAGCGATGATGGCATTGTTTTTAAGCAATAATATGTTCCCTACGGTATTGCTTTTAATCCCATTATACTCTATAATGAGAAATCTGGGGTTACTTTATACTCCATGGGCTCTTGTACTCGCATATACAACGTTCACACTTCCATTTTCCGTATGGTTGCTGAATGGATTTTTTAACGACTTGCCACTATCACTTGAAGAAGCAGCATTGGTTGATGGATGTAATAGAAGGATGGCATTTTTCAAGATCATTTTACCTATATTAGGTCCTTGCCTTGTTGCCACCGGTGTATATATCTTCATGACATCATGGAACGAGTATACATTTGCGGTAATGTTTACGAACAATGCGACAAGAACAATACCTGTAGCACTGAAGAGTCTGATCGGTCAGCTTGGAGTTGACTGGGGTCTGTTAACAGCAGGTGGAATTATTACAATCATTCCAGTATGTATCATGTTCTTCTTTGCACAGAAGAGATTAGTTGAGGGATTAACAGCAGGAGCTGTTAAAGGTTAATATAAGGAGGAAGAAAAATGAATTACGAGAAAAAAGCAAAGGAATTGCGCCAAGAGATATTGAAGAGTTTATTTGCCTGCCAGTCAGGTCATCCGGGCGGATCATTATCATGTGTTGAGATTCTTATGGCTCTCTACTATGATGAGATGAAGAATCTTGATCCTAAGGATCCTAAGAAAGCAGACAGAGACCGTCTCGTATTAAGTAAGGGACATGCTTGCCCTACATTATATGCAATCCTGGCAGATCTGGGATATTTCCCGAAAGAGGATCTGGCACACCTTCGTCAGATTGACAGCCATCTTCAGGGACATCCGGACTGCAACAAGACTCCAGGTGTTGATATGAACACAGGATCTCTTGGACAGGGAATGTCTCTGGCAACAGGACTTGCTCTTGCAGCTAAGCATGCAAAAGCTGACTACAAAGTATATGCAGTAGTTGGTGATGGCGAGTGTCAGGAAGGTATTGTATGGGAGGCAGCTATGGCAGCAGCTCATTACAAACTTGATAACCTTTGCGTTTTACTTGACTATAACGGACTTCAGATTGATGGAACTAACGATCAGGTTATGGGACTTGGAAACATCGTTGAGAAGTTTAAAGCCTTCGGTTTCGAATGCTTTGAAGTAGATGGACATAACATCGAAGAAATTGACAAAGCAATTGAGGCTCCAGTATCTGGTAAGCCAAAATTCATTTGCTGCCACACAATCAAAGGTAAAGGTGTATCCTTCATGGAGAACCAGGTGGGATGGCACGGAAGACCGTTGAAACCAGAAGAGTTCGAGACAGCTATGAAAGAATTGGAGGCGTAAGAAGATGGGAAAATCATTAAGAGTTGCTTACGGAGAAGCATTAGTTAAATTAGGACAGAAGAACGATAAGATCGTTGCGTTAGATGCAGACCTTGCACACGCAACAATGTCAGCTACATTTGCTGAGGCATTTCCAGATCGTTTCTTTAACGCTGGAATCGCAGAGTGTAATATGATGGGTATGGCAGCAGGATTTGCGCATACAGGATATATTCCATTTGCAAGCACATTTGCTCTTTTCGGAGCAGGAAGAGCTTATGAGATCATTCGTAACTCTATTGCATACACAAACACAAATGTTAAATTTGGATTATCTCATTCCGGTCTTTCAGTAGGAGAGGACGGAGGAAGTCATCAGTCTATCGAGGATGTTGCTCTTATGAGAGAGATGCCGAACATGACGGTATTTGTACCATGTGATCCTACAGAGATGGAGAAAGCTGTATTTGCAGCAGCAGAGATTGACGGACCAGTTTACATCCGTGTTGCAAGACCTGTATGTGAAGACATCACAACAGAGGATACACCATTTATCCCAGGAAAAGCTAATATCTTAAAAGATGGTAACGATGTTTGTATCATCACAATGGGTCTTATGGTTCCAATCGCTTTAAAAGCAGCTGAGATGCTTGAGGCAGAGGGAATCTCCGCAGCAGTTGTTAATATGCACACAGTAAAACCTATCGATGCTGAGACAATCCTTGCTATGAACGAGAAGTGCAAAGGTATCGTAACAGCTGAGGAGCATTCTGTGATCGGTGGACTTGGATCTGCTGTAGCAGAAGTTCTTGCAGGACATGCCGGAGCTAAATTCGAAAGAGTTGGTATCCAGGATAAATTTGGAAAATCCGGTAAACCAGCTGAACTGTTTGCAGCTTATGGACTTACGGCTGAGAACATCGTTGAAAAATGCAAAGCAACATTAGCATAAGAATCTGATTAAATTCATTTTATTATATAAAAGGGAGATAAGAATCATGGAAATTTTAAATTATTCATTTGACGGGGAAGGAATGCAGAGAGTATTCGAGAACGAGAAATGGACAGTTGGTATCAAAAACTGGAAACCAGCTAACGACATCACAGGAATCAACAATCTGGAGCGTCACAACAAGACTGATGAGCTTTTCGTACTTGTTGCCGGATCTTGCACACTGATCTATGCAAATGAAGTAGAAGGCGGTCTTGATATCAAGGCAGTTAAGATGGAGCCAAACAAGGTTTACAATATCCCAGCTACACTGTGGCATAACACAGTAACATGCAAGGATACAAAGATGATCCTGATTGAGGACTCCAACACATCCATGGACAACAGTGATATTTTAGATCTGAATGAAGATCAGATTGCTGCTATCAAAGCTTTAGTATAGTATCTTACGTAATGCATTAGCTGCATCGCGACAATAAAACAGGCTCTCTACGACATAATTATGCGAGATTATGTGTTGAGAGCTTTTTTTGTAAAAAAATCCAGACAATTTTGCAATAAATGAGAATATTTATGCATTTATATGTATTTTATACAATGAGTTTGATGCGGATATTTATAGAAAATTATAAAGGAGGTCGGAAGAAGTGTACAATTTAAAATTTGGCTGTCAGTCCTATCCATGGAAGATGGGAAAGCATTTTGGTCAGTTGCCGAGAATGCTTAAAGTGGCAGCAGAGGCAGGAATCGTATGTTGTTTCCATCCGAACAGTGCAAAGAATTCGTTGTTTCGTACAGAAGAAGATTATGAAGCCATGTTTGAGTTGATTCAGCCGACTGCTATTGGCTGGGCTCCGGACGTAGGACATATTGATTATGATTATGGGACTTGGAGCACCGGGAGATAAATGGAAGCATAACTATGAGCTATTAAGTAAATGGTTTTGGTGTATTGTTCCGGATAACAGGGGAGCAGGATTAAGCGACAAACCGGAAGCAGAGAGTTATACAACAGAGCAGATGGCAGACGATATCATCGGTATCATGGGTGCATTAGATATCAAAAAAGCCCATGTTATGGGTGTCTCTATGGGAGGCGCCATTGCACAGCAGGTGGCACTGAAAGTTCCGGACAGAGTTCTGAGCCATATGACAGTGTTGTAGTGGGATTTTTGATGAAACATACAGAGGAAACAAAATAATGTCTATAGATATGAATACGTTGATTAGTCAAATGATTATGTTTTTTGTCATTCTCGGATGTGGATTTATAGGAGCAAAATTAGGGCTTTTGAAAGCCGAAGTCATTCATGGGTTAAGCAGTCTGCTTATGGGCGTTATCTGTCCGTTGATGCTGATTGCAGTATTTCCGTCAGCAGTGCAGGAGGAAAATGCATGGGATATTGCAAAATCTGTAATTCCCTATGCACTGATTACATATCCGCTGCTTACAGGAGCTGGATTTCTGACAGGAACGTTATTACATTTCCGAGGAGATAAAAGAAAAATCTTTACTGCCCAATGTCTTTTCGGAAATATGGCGTTCTTTGGGCTGCCTCTTGTAAAAGAGATATTTGATCCGGTTGCAGTAGTAGCATTTTCTTTCTGCGTTGTAATAGATAATCTGTTCCTTTGGACAGAAGGAGTATTGCTCACTTCTAAATCAGAAGGAGGACAGGAATTATCCTTGAAGCTGATCATAAAGAAGCTGTCTAATCCTGTTATAGTAGGAGTGCTGATCGGGCTGGTGTTGATGATTTTGAAAGTGCCATCAGATTTACTGATTCTTCGAAGCTTTGATACAATAGGAAGCTGTGCAAAGCCACTGGCACTTTTGTATATCGGAGGAACGATTGCACTGATGGAATCAGGATCATTAAAGAAAGCATGGCCAGTTGTATTTGTCGTAATCATTAAGCTGATAGTTATGCCGGTTGTCATATTTCGTGTGATGACGTGGCTTGGCGTGAACGATCTTGCGAGAAATATCTGGACGCTGATTATTGCGCTTCCAAGTATGGCAAGTATTCCGATTATGGCAGAGAGCTTTGGGTCAACAGAAGCTGATTATGCGGTGCAGGGTGTATTTATTATTACACTGGCAAGTCTGGTAACAATACCGCTTGTGGTGATGCTTTGCAGGTAATAGTAATAGGCATTTAGAATGTATAATTTATAAGGTGAAAGCTTTTATTATAAATGAAAGTTTGAAAACATTACATAAATGTAAAGAATGCTTAGGAAACGATTTAGTTAAATTAGAAATAAAAATATTTCCAATACAACGTGAAAGGAGAAATTAAAATGGTAGATCAGAATTGTGCATATTGTGTAGAGGGAGAATTATTGGCAAAGTTTGGAATTAAGATTTGCGAACTTGAGAATTCTAAAGTATATCTTTTTAAAGAGCAGAGCCATCCAGGAAGACTTGTAGTTGCTCATAAGAAACATGTCAGTGAGATTCTGGAGCTGACACCACAAGAGAGAGCAGCATACTTAGAGGAGATTGCGAAGGTATCTGAGGCAATCCACAAAATCTTCAAGCCTGCAAAAGTGAACTATGGTGCATATGGAGATACAGGACATCATTTGCATTTCCATCTTGTACCAAAATACACAGATGAGTATGAGTGGGGTGGCACATTTGAGATGAACCCAGGAAAGAAATTCTTAAGCGATGAAGAATATGCTCAGATGATTGAGAAGATTAAGGCTGAGTTGGTTTAGAAATCCCTGGAGATACTGATTCTCTAAGTAGATTCACACTCCCAGTGCAGAACATTTCAATGAGCCATATAAGACGAGAAAAGTGTACGCAGGGGCGTGCACTTTTCTTATGTCTCATTTTCATTGCACTGAAGTTGTGTGAACTATCTTAGAGAATCAGTATTCACAAGGTTTTCTAAGGATGGATGAAGAAAGTAGGTTGGAATTTATAGACTGATTTTGTATGGGTTGAGGGAGTATGAACTATCTTAGAAAATTGATATGCGCAAGGGGATTTTTATAAAGTGAAAGGGTGTTTCAGTGGTCATATTGTGACCGTATCTGAAACACCCTTTCTTCAGGGGGGATAACTATATAAAGTTATCGGCTAAAATTATTAGCTATATCTATTTTACAGGCAGGAAGCGTAAGCTGCTTCTGCACCTTCTTCGCGAATCTTCTTGAGATCAGCGGCAATCAGTTCTTCCAGTCCTTTGATTTCGGTAAGATCCTGATCCCACATATCTTTGTTGGAAAGTACAGCTTTTACAAGTTCTTCTGCACTGTCATCTTTGTGTGCATAGTAGAAGTCAAGTGCCCATGCATCGTCCTGTACTTTGTACTCATTTCCTTTTGGTCTCTTGCATACCAAAGCTGCATCTTCACGTCTCTGAATATCATTTGAGTAGAATGCAATGTAAGCTGCAAGGCTCATTGCCAGGCAAGTAGGAATCTCACCTTTTTCGTTGATATACTCAAGGAATGAAGGCATGTTACGAGCTTTCCACTTAGATGTTGAGTTCAGAGAAATGCTCATAAGCTCATGATTTACAAATGGGTTGTTAAATCTGTCTGATACAGCAGCTGCAAAGTCAAGCAGATCCTGTTTGTCCAGTGGAAGCGTAGGGATAATCTCATCGTAAAGCATTTTGTTCATGAAGCCTTTGATTGTTTCGTTGTGCATGCAGTCACGAACGATGTCCTGTCCAGACAGGTAAGCACCAAGAACGAAACCTGTATGAGCACCGTTCAGGATACGAACTTTTCTCTTCTTGTATGGAGTAACATCCTCTACAACATGTACATTTAAGCCGGCTTTCTTGAATGGAAGCTTATCTTCAAGACCTGCAGGTCCTTCGATGATCCATACACCAAAGATCTCGCCGACATCAATCAATTCATCGTGATATCCATTTGCTTCTTCCATTTTCTTAACTTCTTCTGCATCACGTACACGTCCTGGAACGATACGGTCTACCAGTGTAGAACAGAATGTGTTCTTCTCATTGATCCATGTTTTGAATTCTTCTTCAAGTCCCCAGTCATCAATGTACTCGTTGACACATTTCTGGAGTTCTTTACCATTGTTGTCGATCAGCTCACAGCTTAAAACTACAACTCCATCTTTACCTGCTTTGTAACGCTCATAAAGTACACGTGTCAGTTTGGCAGGGAAGCTGATTGGAGGACACTGGTCAAATTTGCTTTCTGACTCGTGTACGATACCGGCTTCTGTTGTGTTGGATACGATATACTCAAGGTCGTCACTCTTGGCAAGCTCAAGAACTGCGTCGAAATCATCATATGGATTGATACATCTGCTTACAGAAGAGATGACACGTTTTAAGTCAACTTTCTCCCCTTTTTCACTTCCGCGAAGGTACAGTGTGTAAAGTCCTTCCTGGTCGTTGATGAGTTTTGTAAGTCCCTGTGCGATTGGCTGAACTAATACAACTTTTCCGTTCCAGTCAGCTTTTTCATTTGCACAGTCAAAGAAATAATCTACAAATGCACGAAGGAAGTTTCCTTCTCCGAATTGCATAACTTTCTCTGGTGCGGATTCTTTGATATATCCGTTATAACCTGATTTCTTAAGAACTTCGTAATTTAATGTTTCCATGATTGAGTTTCTTCCTTTCTTAATTGATGAGATATGATTTTTACAATGTTACACCCTGTTTAAAGATTGCCATATCGTGGAATCCGGCGATTTCGGATTTTACTTCTTTACCAGAAGCAACTGCGATAACTTCATCGAACAGTTTTTCTGCCAGTTCAGGAAGAGTATCCCCTTCTACCAGGGTTCCACAGTTAAAGTCGATCCAATTCTGTTTTCTGTTATTTAATGAAGAATTGGTAGAAATCTTCATAGTTGGTACAGGACATGCGAACGGTGTTCCACGACCTGTAGTAAACAGCACAATGTGTGCACCGGAAGCAGCCAGTGCAGTAGAAGCAACCAAGTCATTTCCAGGAGCACTTAAGAGGTTCAGACCTTTTGTCTTAACCTGTTCTGCATAAGACAGTACGTCCATGACCGGAGCGCTTCCGGATTTCTGAGTACAGCCAAGAGACTTGTCCTCAAGAGTGGAGATACCACCTTTTTTATTTCCAGGAGACGGGTTTTCATAAATTGTCTGATTGTGACTCTGGAAATATTGTTTAAAGTTATTGATCAGATCAACTGTCTTTTCAAATAATACTTCGTCTTCACAACGGTTCATTAGCTGCGTCTCAGCACCGAACATCTCAGGTACTTCTGTAAGAACAGTACTTCCGCCTTTGGAGAGAAGAAGATCGGAAAATGCTCCTACGACCGGGTTGGCTGTGATACCGGAAAGTCCGTCAGAGCCACCGCATTTCATACCAATGACCAGTTCGCTGCAGTCAATGTCTTCACGTTCAAAGCTTCCAACATAAGCGGACAAATCTTCGAGAATGTTAAGTGCATCAGCAATCTCATCTTCACTTTCCTGAGCAACAAGGAAACGGACACGTTTCGGATTATAGCCGCCGATGTAATTCTTCAGTACATCAATATTACTGTTCTCGCAGCCGAGTCCAAGAACAAGGACACCGCCGGCATTCGGATGATTGATCAGATCAGACAGAATCTTGCGGGTATTCTCCTGATCATCTCCCATCTGAGAGCATCCATAAGGATGTGGGAATGCAAAAATTCCTTCTACAGATCCCTGTACATACTTCTGAGCCTTGCGTTCGATCGCAGTAGCAACGTTATTTACACAGCCTACAGTCGGAATGATCCAGATTTCATTACGGATGCCGACTTTTCCGTTCGGTCTGCGGTATCCTCTGAAAGTGCGAGGAGCTGTCGGGGTAAGTTCTGTAACAGAACGATCATAGGTGTAAGTAAGCAGATCTCCAAGTCCAGTCCGAATATTATGTGTGTGAATCCAGCTTCCGCAGCTGATGTTCTCCTTTGCAATACCAATTGGACAGCCATACTTGATAACCTGAGCATCAGCAGGAATATCAGTCAGAGCAAACTTGTGTCCCTGGGGAATGTCCTCACGGAGAGTAACCTCTGTACCGTCCACATCTAATGTACGATTTGCAGATAAAGGAGTAAGTGCAACTGCAACGTTATCATTCTGGTGAATTTTGATAAATTCTTTCATGATCAAATCCTTTCTCTTAAAAAATGATGTTAGTACTAGTAAATGATGAAGGAGACATTAAAAATTCTAATCATCATGAACTCACGATGAAAGGTATATCTCCGACATCTGAATTTGTTATAAAATAAACGTGTAAGCGCTTACACTAAAAATACATCATTTTGATGTTTAGGTCAATAAAAATGACAAATCAATTTTGCCCAAAAAGCATTTTTGGAAAAATGCACAAAAACAAGATAACAAATTTGTCGAAAAGATTGCTTAAAAACCATTGATTTCATATGTGTAGTTGGGGTAAAATGTAATAAATGTAAGCGTTTACAATACAGACGATGCAAGCATAGAACACAGGAGGAAAGAAAAATGAAGAAATTTATGGACGAGGATTTTCTATTAACAAGTGATGCGGCAAAAAAACTTTATCATGATTATGCAGAGAACATGCCGATTGTAGATTATCATTGCCATATTAACCCACAGGAGATCTGTGAAGATAGAAAGTTTGAAAATATCACACAGGTATGGCTCGGAGGAGACCACTACAAGTGGCGTCAGATGCGTTCCAATGGTGTAGATGAGAAATATATCACAGGTGATGCTACAGATCGTGAAAAATTCCAGAAATGGGCTGAGACTCTTGAAAAACTGATCGGTAATCCACTGTATCACTGGAGTCATCTGGAGTTAAAGAGATACTTCGGATATGAAGGATACTTAAACGGTGAGACAGCAGAGGAAGTATGGAATCTTTGCAATGAGAAGCTTGCACAGGATGATATGACCGTAAGAAATATCATTAAAAAGTCAAATGTAAAATTAATCTGTACAACAGATGATCCGATTGACACTCTTGAATATCATGAGAAACTTGCAAAAGACGATACATTTGATGTAAAGGTACTTCCGGCATGGAGACCAGATAAGGCTATGAATCTGGAGAAACCAGAGTATCTTGATTACCTTAAAAAGTTAAGTGAAGTCAGTGGAATTGAAGTAAAGAGCTTCAAGACTCTGATTGAGGCGCTTGTAAAACGTATGGACTATTTCCAGGAGAGAGGCTGCTCTGTATCAGATCATGCTCTTGAGTATGTAATGTACGCACCGGCTTCCGAGGAAGAAATCGAGGCAATCTACAGCAAACGTCTTGCAGGTGGAGAAATCACAAAAGAAGAGGAACGGAAAGTAAAGACAGCCTTTATTCTTGCAGTTGGAAAAGAGTATCATAAACGTGACTGGGTAATGCAGCTTCATTATGGTTGCAAACGTGACAATAATGTAGTACGTTATAAACAGCTTGGACCAGATACAGGATATGACTGCATCAACAACTATGCACCATCTTCAGAAATGGCAGATATGTTAAATGCACTGTCTGATACAGATGCACTTCCAAAGACAATTCTGTACTCTCTGAATCCGAACGACAATGAGTCTATCGGAACAATCATCGGATGCTTCCAGAATGAGAAGACCGTTGGAAGAATCCAGCAGGGTAGTGCATGGTGGTTCAATGATCACAAAGTTGGAATGACAGCTCAGATGACATCACTTGCAAACCTTGGTATTTTAAGTAACTTTGTAGGAATGCTTACAGATTCCAGAAGTTTCTTATCTTACACACGTCATGAATATTTCAGACGTATCCTTTGCGAGCTGATTGGAGGATGGGTAGATAATGGAGAGTATCCGGATGATTACAAGACACTGGAGAAGATTGTAAAGGGAATTTCTTACAACAATGCAGTGGAGTACTTTAAATTTGACGTATAGGAATTAGAAGCTTAGTAGGAGTTTTTGCATATGGCAGTGAATATTTATGATGTCGCAAAATTATCGGGAGTGTCCATTGCGACTGTTTCAAGAGTGGTAAATGGAAGTACAAAGGTCAGTGAGAAGACCAGAAGAAAGGTTCTTGATGTGATGGAACAGTGTGGCTATACGCCAAATGTGTTTGCAAGGGGACTTGGACTGGATTCTATGAAGACCATCGGGATTTTGTGCCCGGATATATCGGATGCATTTATTGCACAGGCAGTGGCATTCCTTGAAGAACGTCTGCATCAGTATGAATATGACTGTATTTTGGGATGCAGTGGTTATGACCTGGAAGCGAAAGAGGCACATACGAAAATGTTACTGTCGAAACGGATTGATGCGCTTATTCTGGTAAGTTCTACTTATGCAGGTCGGGAAGGACACCCGGAAGATGTGGAATACATAAAAGAAGCTGCAAAGCAGACACCGGTATTTCTGATCAATGGATTCGTAGAAGGAAAGAATATCTACTGTTCTTTTTGTGATGATTTTAAGGCAACATATGATGTGACGAGTGGATTTATCCGTCGAGGAAAGAAGAAAATCTTATTCTTGTGTGATTCCTATTCATACAGCGCATCGAAGAAGATGGCGGGGTATGAGGCCGCTCTTCGCGATGCCGGATATCCGATTCGCGGAGAATTAAAGTTCTATACAAAGAACAGGATTCATCATGTCAGGGATATGCTTCTTTCACATAAGAATCTGGAGTTTGACAGTGTTGTTGCAACGGATGACGGACTCGCGATTGGAGCACTTAAGTATGCGAATGTGAAAGGACTTAAAGTACCAGATGATATTGAAATTGCAGGATATAATAATTCGCAGCTTTCGGTAGGCTGTGAACCGGAATTAACTTCTGTGGACAATCATCTGGAGAAGATGTGTAATGACACTGTAGATTATATGTTACGGGTTCTGCAGGGAGATACTGATGTGCCACCGCAGAATGAAGTTGTATGCGAAATCAAAAAGAGATGTACGACGGATTTTTAAAGCGTGAAACTTAAAAATTAATTAGGAAAGTTTTTAAATTAAAAAGAAATAAAATAATTGCCAGATAACGATTCTAGGAAATAGATCGTTATCTGGCATTTCTTATTCTCTACAATGATTCATGCTAAAAAGCTATTTATAATTCGCTCTGTTCAATTAAAATGTTACTGTCCCAATTCAGCAAGTAACTGCTTTTTAGTATTTAATAGAAGCTTTTTATATTGGGTAATTTGCTTATCTTTCATGCGGTCCTTTGGAGCAGAGATGCTGATAGCATATGGCAATTTGTGGTGTACACAGCCAAGGGATACAGCAATGCACCGGACTCCGATTTCCATCTCCTCATTATCCATGGAATATCCGTTGTTACGAATTGCAGCGATGACCTCTAAAAAGGTATTGTAGTCAGTAACGGTATTGGCTGTATAAGTGTGTAATTCGCTCTGTTCCCAAATCTGACGGATCTGGTCATCATCCATATCAGCAAGAATTGCTTTACCGACACCGGAACAGTAAAGAGGGATTGTTTTTCCGACCATAGATACCATACGAACAGAATTATGTGGTGCTTCTACTTTATCGATATATACAGCGTTGATTCCTTCCATCTGTACGAGGTGAACAGTTTCGCCGGTCTGTTCAGCAAGATCCTGAATGTAAGGCCTTGCAATATCAATGAGACTGTTATGTGAAAGGACCTGATTAGAAAGACTGCAGATCTTAAAGGTAAGACTGTACTTGGAAGTATCCGGATCTTGTTTTACATAGTCCATGCAAATTAAGGAATTTAAAATGCGATGGACAGTACTTTTATTTAATTCCAGTTCATTACTGATATCAAGAAGACCGGAAGGTCCGGATCTGGCAAGCAGTTCAATAGTCCGGAAAATTCGGTCAGAGACCTGGATTGGATTTTTCTCACTCAATGTTATAACTCCTTAGATAAAACTATTTACAGTGGGATAACAGAGTTCCTCACTGTCTGTCATCTATTGTAGCATGATATAGAAGAAAGAGCAAAAAAAACTTGACTTTTTTATGAGTTCGTGTATAATTCATAGTAAAGAAAGGTTCACGATATGAAAATAGATTTCATAATGTGAAACCAAACATATAACCCCATAAGTAATTATATATCATCATCAGAACAGGCAGTCCAAAAGGACTGCCTGTTCACTTTCAAGAATGCTGTTTATTCAAAATAAGACTGCTTAAATTGCCTTCATGAGTTGTTATCTGTCAGTGTTCTGCATAGATAAAATCTGGTCGATAATGTGGAATGCAACCTCTTCTTTGTTCATAATTGGAAGTTCCAGAACTTCTGTATCTGTAATCATTGTGACAACATTGGTGTCCGTCTCAAATCCAGCTCCGGCAACTTTCAGATTATTTGCAACAACCATGTCAAGGTTCTTTTTTGCCAGCTTCTTTCTGGAATTCTCCAGCATATTTTCCGTTTCCATAGAGAAGCCGCAGAGGAATTGGCCGGGAACTTTATGTTCTCCAAGATATTTTAAAATATCATCTGTACGTTCCAGCTCAATGGAAGTGGAAGAATCCGATTTTTTGATTTTCTCATCAGCTATGTGGACTGGCCGGTAATCAGCAACAGCGGCGGCTTTGAAGATCATGTCCATACCGGCACTTCTTGCAGTAACCTCTTCGTACATATCTTTAGCAGAGATGACAGGGACGGTCGTTATAAATGGCGGTGGAGTAAGAGCAGTTTTACCTGTGACTAAAGTTACATCTGCACCGCGAAGCATACACGCTTTTGCAAGGCTGTAGCCCATTTTTCCGGAGGAATGGTTGGTGATATAACGCACTGGATCGATTGCCTCCTGAGTAGGACCGGCGGTGACCAGTACTTTTTTCCCACGCAAGTCTTTTTTACATGCTATACATTTTAAAATATATTCGAATAAATCTTCTGGTTCCGGCATCTTTCCGGCACCGACATCACCACAGGCAAGCCGGCCATTAGCCGGAGTGATGACCTCCATACCATATTTTTTAAGAAGCTTTAGATTGTCCTGAGTGACAGGATTCTCATACATTCCTGTATTCATGGCAGGAGCAATGATCTTAGGAGCTTTGCTTGCGAGAATAGTTGTAGTGAGCATATCATCAGCCAGTCCGTGTGCAAGTTTTGCAATTACATTTGCAGTTGCCGGAGCAACCATGATGACGTCTGCTTTCTGAGCAAGAGCAACGTGTTCTACTTTGAATTCAAAATTGCGGTCGAAAGTATCTACAATACATTTATTGCGCGTCAACGTTTCAAATGTGATTGGATTAATAAAATTAGTGGCATTCTGGGTCATAATAACATGAACACAGGCACCGGTCTTTACAAGACGGCTGGCAAGCATGGCACTTTTATATGCAGCAATCCCACCGGTAACACCTAATAGAATGGTTTTATCTTTTAACATCATAGAAATAAACCTCTTTCTCTTTGTATGATTTATATTGATGTTGGGGGCAAAAGCCCCAACTATGATGCCTACGGATTGTTCCGTGCTTTGCACTCCCACAATCCTCCCAATTATTCGCATAT
>OLNH01000446.1_pt1 | contig 35634 bp, 30 predicted proteins | sample 1643101 | NCBI WGS metagenome assembly OLNH01 (sample SAMEA3136758, study PRJEB25190) | human gut metagenome | biome: human gut; feature: human-associated habitat; material: faeces | place: Austria | collected 2013 | reverse complement strand
TGATTCCACGTTCTGTACCAGCAAGTTTTGCTGTGAATCCAGACAGGAAGTAGTACTGTGTCTGAGCTTCTGTCAGGATAGATACTGGCGGAAGTACACCGAATGCATCTGCGGACAGGAAGATTACGTTCTTAGCTGCCGGTGCAGAAGAAATCGGGCGAACGATTTTTTCGATATGATCGATCGGGTAGGAAACACGAGTGTTTTCTGTTACGCTCTTATCAGCGAAGTCGATTTTTCCATCTTTATCAACAGTTACGTTCTCAAGAAGAGCGTTACGTTTGATTGCGTTGTAGATGTCTGGTTCAGAATCTTTGTCAAGGTTGATAACCTTAGCGTAGCATCCGCCTTCGAAGTTGAATACACCGTTGTCATCCCAGCCGTGTTCGTCATCACCGATGAGGAGACGTTTCGGGTCTGTGGAAAGAGTTGTTTTACCTGTTCCGGAAAGTCCGAAGAAGATAGCGGTGTTTTCACCGTTAAGGTCTGTGTTGGCGGAGCAGTGCATAGCTGCGATACCTTTCAGTGGAAGGAAGTAGTTCATCATAGAGAACATACCTTTTTTCATTTCTCCACCGTACCATGTATTGATGATAACCTGTTCTTTGGATGTAATGTTGAACATTACAGCTGTTTCAGAATTCAGGCCAAGTTCTTTGTAGTTTTCAACTTTTGCTTTGGAAGCATTATATACAACGAAATCTGGCTCGAAGTTTTCAAGTTCTTCAGCTGTTGGTTTGATGAACATGTTTGTTACGAAGTGTGCCTGCCATGCAACTTCAACGATGAAACGGATAGCCATACGAGTATCTGCGTTAGCACCGCAGAATGCGTCAACTACGAAAAGTTTTTTATTGGAAAGTTCTTTTTTGGCAAGTTCTTTACAAGCGTTCCAAGCTTCCTGTGTTGCAGGATGGTTGTCGTTCTTGTATTCATCAGAAGTCCACCAAACTGTATCTTTGGAGTTCTCATCCATAACGATGAATTTATCTTTAGGAGAACGTCCTGTGTAGATACCTGTCATAACATTAACAGCGCCAAGTTCTGTTTCCTGGCCTACTTCAAATCCTTCAAGACCTGCTTTGGTCTCTTCCTCGAATAATACTTCGTAAGAAGGATTGTACACAATTTCAGTTGTTCCTGTGATGCCATACTTAGTTAAATCGATTTTTGCCATCTTACATTTACCTCTCTTCTTTAATAGAGCCATCTATATGCTGACTTCTTTAACATCTAAGAAGTGGAACGTTCCAACTTCTCATAGAGTTAATTATACATAATTCATCAATAAAAGCAATAAAAAAACAATGAAATTTTTAAAAATGATAATAATTTAACATGATACCAGAGGAGAAAAGAAATTTTATCTACATAAGTTTACTTATTTGTTGATAAAATAAAAAAATCATCTACAGGATCAGAGTTTCCTGTAGATGATGATAAAGTAAGTAATCTCCGCGATGGATGTGATGATCCAGGAGAACAGATACAGAAGAAACAGTGCTGGGATGGTATGAATCCAAGCAAATACGGTGTAGATCCATACGATACGGAACACGCAGGATCCCATGATGATAATGATCGTCGGGATGATAGTCTTTCCGATTCCGCGCGAAGCCGCGATCGTGCAGTCCATAAAAGACGAAAAACAGTACGAAAATGCCATGATTTTGATTCGCTGCATGCCGGCGTCAATGACTGTTGCATCCGTGGCAAACAGAGACAGGAACTGATGTCCGAAGATAAAAAGGAGCAGTCCAAGGATCAATCCGATCGTGAATGAATAAAACAGACTGATAAAGTAACTTCTGAGGACTCTTTTTTTATTTCCGGCGCCATAATTCTGTCCCATGAAGCTGGAACATGCAATGTAAAACGCATACATGACATTGTAAATGATCGTGTCGGCATTGGTGGCGGCGGCACTGCCGGAAACCATGTATGTATCAAAAGAATTGACTCCACTCTGTACAAACAGGTTTGCAATCGCGAAGATTGCATTTTGAATACCGGCCGGGATACCGATGACCAGAATGTCAATACATGCTTTTTTGTGAAAACGGATTTTTTTCAGTGAAACATGACATTCATCTTTTCGGCGGAGCAGATGTACCATGATGAGCATTGCAGAAACATACTGTGCGATCGCAGTGGCAGTAGCAACACCTGCGGCAGCCATATGTAATACAATGACGAAAAACAGGTTCAGTATAACGTTCAGTACACCTGCGGCAGCCAGATAATAAAGTGGCCGTTTTGTATCCCCACGTGCACTTAAGACACCGTTACCAAAGTTATACACACCCATGGCAGGAAGTCCGATCGCATAAATCTTCAGATAAAGAGATGCCTGTCCGATCAGATCATCTTTGGTGTGTAGCAGTTTCAGCATTCCACCGGAAAAGAAGAAACAGACAGCGCCTACCAGCAGTCCCATCAATGCACACAGAACAAGTGCTGAATGAATGGTATCTTCTGTATTCTGGAGATTTCCGGAACCAAGTGCATGGGCAGTTCGTACATTTACACCGCTGCCCATTCCGATCAGAAATCCGACAAATAAAGTAACCAGCAGGGTGGTGGAGCCAACTGCTCCGAGTGCTTTGTAATCCGCAAACCGACCGACAACGGCAACATCACTCAGGTTAAAAACAACTTCCAGAAGCTGTGAGCACATCAGCGGAATGCTGAATAAAAAAATATTTTTCCACAAAGAACCCGTTACCATCTCAATGGAACGGGCCTTTTTCTTCGTATTTTCACACATAAAGAACTCCCCAGTAACTCAAAAATTTCTCATCCTGTTATAAGATACGCCTCTTGTTTTGGAAAGTAAAGTACTTATGAAACAAAATGATCAGGATTCCTGTTCATGATATTTCTTTCGGTATTCACCGGGAGTCATACCGTAGGTTTTCTTGAAGGTACGCATAAAATGTTCCGGACTGTCATATCCAACCAGCTCACAGATTGCGATATTGCTTAAGGAAGTTTCACGAAGTGCCCGACATGCCTGCTCCAGTTTAATACTGCGGATGATCTGAAGAAATGTCTGCCCTGTTCCTTCCTTAATTAATGTGCTGAAGTGAGAACTACTGTAGCCAAAATGAGAAGCAGTTTCACGGAGTGTAGCTGTTTGATAATGTTGGCTCAGATAATTGAGAATATCAGTCATGGAATTACCGGAAGTATCTTTGGCTAGGATGGACTCGATATTGCCTCCATGATAACGAAGCAGCATCGCCCATAACAGAATCAGCATGGAATTTAAAAAAGTATAGCTGTACTTTTCATGGCCAAGATATTCTATATAGAGATTTTCTAACATTTCACGTATTTGCGGATCGTTTGCAGTATGGAAGATAAGATAATTGCCCTCTGTTTTGCGGTACAAAACATGAGCAAAAAAATGAGCCAGAGCACTGTCTTCTGTCAGAGACTGAAAGAAAGTGGACTGAAATGTACTGCCACGAATCAGGATATTAAAAGCGATACTGTCATCAAAAATACCGATACTGTGTTTTGTATGTGGCGGAATGATGCAGACATCGCCTTTATGCAGAGTATGCTCAATTCCCTGAATAGAGGTATGAGCCTGGCCATCATAAATACATAGAATTTCGAAAAACTCATGTTCATGGATGAATTCTGGTGTATAACGGTAATGCTTGTATAACATGATGTTATCTGCTGTATCACAAAACATGGCTTTTTCTTCAAAATAAGAATGCCAGCCTTCTTTTTGTAATTCCGGAACATATAATTGCCGTCTGGAAATCAGATCACAATCAAGATTGAGACAAAATTTGTGAAAAGTCTCAGGATGTTCCTTTTTTTCGAAATATAGTGTCCGATAAAATAGCTCGTCTTCATTATAAGTATATAAAAATTTTTGAAAGTCTTCTCTAGTAAGCTGCATGATTTTCTCCAAAATGAAATGGAATTTTTTAAGTTATGAGACTGAAGATTTGTTAAGTGCTCTAAGTATAACATTGAATCAATCGAAAAAAAAGTCAGTGTTTTACAAAAAAAATAACAATTGGAGGAAGTATAAAAAAGAAGTAAAGTGATGCTAGAAATAAATTAGTATTAATGGAAGGAGTGTAAACATATAATGGCAGAGGTAAGTATTGATCTTAATATGGTTCGAGTGACCAATGAAGATTTTGTAAAAAAAGCAGAAGCATGTGTACCGGAACTTCTGAAAACAGTAGTTCGTCCGGTTGCTATCGTAGACATCGTGAAAACAGAGGATATTTATCCGAAAGTTCAGAAAGCAGATGATATTGAAAATCTCTCTTCTTATCATCTTGCAAAAGGCGACAGGATCTGTCTGGATTTCGGAGATCATCAGGTAGGCTATGTTACCCTGAAGCTGAACTCCGTAGGAAGTCCGCAGGATTCACCGGCATTTTTCAGACTGAAATTCGGTGAGATCGCAAAAGAAATGACCGAGGATTCAAAAGATTATGACGGATGGATCAGCCGTGGATGGATTCAGGAAGAATTTATCCATATCGATGTCCTTCCGGCAGAACTGAAACTTCCAAGAAGATACGCATTCCGTTATATGGAAATCGAGGCAATCGACACCTCTCTGAAATGGCAGATGGTAGTGGAAGATGTATACTGCACCAGTGTTTCTTCAGTCCGCATGGAAGATGTGAAACCGGTAGAGAGTGATGACGAAATGATCCGTAAACTGGACAGAGTCAGCCTTCGTACCCTGCACAACTGCATGCAGTCCGTATTTGAGGATGGACCGAAGAGAGACCGCCGTCTGTGGCTCGGAGACTTAAGACTTCAGGCACTTGCAAACTATGAAACATTCCATAACATGGATCTCGTAAAACGATGCCTGTACCTGTTTGCAGGGCAGACAAAAGACAATGGTCAGGTAAGTGCATGCCTGTTTACAGAGCCGAAATTCATCGTAGATGATACCTTTCTTCTGGACTATTCCATGTTCTTTGGTGCAACACTTCTGGATTATTATGAAGCATCCGGAGACAGAGAGACCCTGGAAGATTTAAGTAAATGCGCTTACCGTCAGATGGAGATCGCAGGAGAGCAGTTTGATGAAAAACATCTGATGAAAAATGGCGAAGGATTCTGGGGATTCATCGACTGGACTGATGGATTGAACAAACAGACTGCTATGCAGGGTGTTTACATCTACTGTGCAAAAAAAGTACAGAAGATTGCAGAAATCCTCGGAGATACAGAAAAAGCAGAAGAGCTTAAAAAAGAAGCAGAAGAAAAGACTGCAGCAGTTAGAAAATATCTTTTGGATGAGAAAACAGGCCTGTTTGTAAGTGGCGAAGAAAAACAGATCAACTACGCAAGTCAGGTATGGCTGATCCTTGCAGGTGCAGTCAGCATTGAAGAAGGCAGAGCAATGCTTGATAAGCTGGATGAGCTGAAACCGGAAAAAGGAATGGTCTCTCCATACATGAATCATCATTATGTAGAAGCACTTTTGATGTGCGGCAAAAAAGACCAGGCAATGGAATATATGAAATATTACTGGGGCGGCATGATCAATCACGGTGCGGATACTTTCTGGGAGCTCTACAATCCGGAAAATCCGGCAGAGTCTCCATATGGAAGCAGCATTGTAAACAGCTACTGTCATGCATGGAGCTGCACACCGACCTATCTTCTGAGAAAATATTTTAACTAACTGGAAAAGGAGCGTCAGATTATGGTAAAATTAACAGTAAAGATCGTATCCATGCAGGATGCAGACAAATTCAATAAACTTTGCAGTAAATTTGACTGTGATATGGATCTGCAGAGTGGTAAATATTATGTAGATGCAAAATCCATTATGGGAATCTTCAGCCTGGATTTAAGTAAACCACTGATCCTGAATGCTGACACGGACGATGAAGAACTTATAAAAGAAACATTTGCAGATTTTATCGGAGAGGAATAATCATGACACGTACTTTAAAAGAAAGAACATTTTCCGGAACAACGAATCCGGAAATTCAGCCATGGGAAACCGAACACCGTAAACTTGCCCGCCTTGCCGCAGCAGAGGGCATTGTTCTTCTGAAAAATGAAGAGCATGTTCTCCCATTAAAAGCAGGAAGTGCAGTTGCTATTTATGGTGCAGGAGCGGGGAAGACGATCAAGGGCGGTACCGGTTCTGGTGATGTTAATGAGAGAGAAAAAGTCTCCATCTGTCAGGGAATGAAAAATGTCGGTTTTCAGGTGACTACCGAGGAATGGATCAACAGCTATGACAAAATCTATGATCAGGCACGTCAGGACTGGAAGAATGACATTCTTTCCAGAACAGGGAACGGTGCAGATGCAATGGATTTCTTTTCTGTTTACAGTACAACACCATTTATCATGCCGGCAGGTGATACGATCCGGAAACCGGCAGAAGGCGAAAATGTAGATACAGCAATCTACGTACTCAGCCGTATCGCCGGTGAAGGGGCAGACCGTACTGCTGATAAGGGTGATTATTATCTGAAAGATGAAGAACATCAGATGCTGGCTGATATCTGTGCATATTATCGTGATGTGATCGTAGTGATCAATGCGGGAGCACAGGTAGACCTTTCTTTTATGGACGAGTTTAAAAATATCAAAGCACTTCTGACTATTGTACAGCCGGGAATGGAAGGTGGAAATGCATTTGCTGATGTGGTTTCCGGAAAAGTCACTCCGTCCGGAAAGCTGACGGATACATGGGCTTACAAATATGAGGATTACCCGAATTCAGAAACATTTTCCCACAATAACGGAAATGTTGAGACAGAAGTTTATAAAGAAGGCATCTATGTAGGATACCGCTATTTTGATACTTTTGATGTGCCGGTTCGCTATGGATTCGGATATGGGCTTTCCTATACGGAGTTTGAGATATCCGACTACAGTCTGGAAAGTGTAAATGACGGTAAGATCAAAGTGTCTGCACAAGTGAAGAATATTGGTGAAGTTTCAGGCAAAGAAGTAGTACAGATTTACGTTTCACTTTCGGGCGGTATCCTGGAAAAAGAAGCACACCGTCTGGCTGCTTATGCAAAAACATCTGAACTGAAACCGGGTGAAAGCGAAAAAGTATCTCTGGAGATTTCTGTGGATCAGCTGACATCTTATGATGAAAAAAGAGCTGCATGGATTCTGGAGAATGGTTTCTATGGTATCTGGATCGGCAACAGCCTTGCATCTGCAAAACTCTGCGGAGGTGTGAAGCTGGATAAAGAAGTGCTGCTCCGTCAGGTCAAAAATCTGTTTCCACTGAAACAGGAATTAGAAGAGATGGTGCAGGAAGCAGGAAACACGATAGCCCGTGAAAGAGCAGCGGAGCAGCAGGCGCAGAAAGAAAATCTGACAGTTGTGGAACTGCATGCGAAAGATTTTACTACAGAAGTTGTAGAGTACAAGAAAAATAATGCATTATATGAAAAAGAGGCAATGGATTTTGTTGATACGTTGTCTGAAGAAGAACTGATCGATCTGGCAGCTGGAGATCCGGGAAAAGCACAGGGCGGAAACCTTGGTGCGGCAGGAATCTCTGTTCCTGGTTCAGCAGGAGAGACACACAGATGTGCTATCGACAAAGGGCTGGCAAGCATTGTTCTTGCTGATGGACCTGCGGGACTTCGTCTGATGAAATATTATCATGTAAACGAAGGCAGCATTGTTACCATGCCGTTCGAATTCAGCCTGGAGGGTGGACTTTTCTACGATGATTCCAGAGAACTTCCGGGAGAAAGATATTATCAGTACTGCACAGCAATTCCGGTAGGAACTCTTCTGGCACAGACATGGGATGAGAAACTGATCCGTGAAGTCGGTGCGATGATTGGAACGGAGATGGAACATTTTGGTGTGACACTCTGGCTGGCTCCAGGTATGAACATTCACAGAAATCCGCTTTGCGGAAGAAACTTTGAATATTATTCCGAAGATCCGTATGTGGCAGGAACGATTGCAGCAGCTATGACAGAAGGTGTGCAGTCCAATTACGGATGTGGCACGACTATCAAACATTTTGCATGTAACAACCAGGAAGATAATCGTATGGGTTCCGACAGTGTGGTATCAGAGAGAACACTCCGCGAACTTTATCTGAAAGGTTTCGAGATTGCAGTGAAGGAATCTCAGCCGATGTCCATCATGACGAGTTACAATCTGATTAATGGTGTTCATGCAGCAAATAACTATGATCTCTGTACAGATGCTGTCCGAAATGAGTGGGGCTTTAAAGGCATGATCATGACAGACTGGACAACAACAGAAATTGATGAGAAATGTACAGCATCCGGATGTATGAGAGCAGGAAATGATCTGGTTATGCCGGGATGCTTTGGTGATCATGATAATATGCGTAAAGCGCTGGCTGAGGGAACTCTTAAGATTGAAGACCTGAAGGCTTGTATTGCACGACTGGTAAGTGTGATCTGGAAATCTAATCAGTATCTGCAGTAAATTGGATAATGTGAGAACAGAGTAATAAATGATATGAAAACAAGGCAGGGTAGAGAAAATCTATTCTGTCTTGTTTTTTCAGGTGGAACAGATGCGAGAAAGCTTTTGCCGTGAAAACAGGTTTACAGATGAGAGCTTTCGGTATATGATTAAAAATCAGTAAAGAACGTTATTTCAGATCATATAAGATGAGATGGAAACTTGCAGATAAATGGAGGATTCATGGCGGACAGAGATTACACAGAATTATATGCATCGCTGCAGAAAGAAACAACGATTCTGACGGCACAGATTCGGGCATTATACAGAGAACTGGATAAAAAATATCATCTTCGCGGAGCGCAGATTCCAATTACATTTGGATTTGAGACAGATGCGCTGGGGTCTTATACAAGAGCCGGTCACCATGAAAAAGAACATTTCCATTTTTCGTTGCTTTTTGTTGGATACGGAGTAAAAAATCCTCTCAGTAAAGAAGAACGTATGGATCTGTACAAACATGAATATGCCCATTATATGGAGCATCACATCACGATTCCGAGAGAATATCAATGGCAGCCGGGGCTTCACGGAAGTGCCTGGAAATATTGCTGTTCATTGGTCGGAGCTGCACCGACACCGTATTATAAGGCGGGGGAAGCACTGATGAAACACGACTACGAGAAGAAACTGAAAAGTCCGATTCATGATAAAACGGTGGCAATCCGTGATACATATCGCCGGCAGCAGGAGCACAAAAGCAGCCAGGCCAGCATCGTACAGTATGAAGTGGGAGAACAGGTAAAACATCCGAAATTCGGAGATGGATGCATTGAAAAAATTGAACAGTCAGTCGGCTCTGTGACACTGCACATCCGGTTTGGAGAGGATGTAAAAGTGATTGACCAGAAGTGGCTGCTGCGGACAAAATATCAGAAAAAAGAATAAGAGCAAGTGGGCATAAATGAAGCAATGGAAATGAGAGTGAAGATATGGAGCGACTAATCTTTCATATAGATGTGAACAGTGCGTTCCTTTCATGGGAGTCAGCACGAAGAGTAAAGCAGGGATTGCAGGATTTGAGAGATATTCCGGCATGTATCGGCGGTGATCCGAAAAAGCGTACTGGCATCGTTGTGGCAAAGTCTATTCCGGCGAAAAAATATGGAATACAGACAGGTGAACCGATGGCAATGGCCATTCGAAAATGTCCGGAGCTTGTTATTGTCAAAAGCGATTTTGAACTTTATATCAAATGTTCCAGGGCATTTAAAGAAATCTGTGCATCGTATGCGCCTGTGATGGAATCTTTTTCTATTGATGAAGTTTTTCTGGATATGACAGGAACTTCACTGATTTATCCAGATCCGATTCAGACAGCTCATGAGATCAAAGATAAGATCAAAAATGAGCTTGGATTTACCGTCAATGTAGGAATTTCCACGAATAAACTGTTGGCCAAAATGGCATCGGATTTTGAAAAGCCAGATAAAGTACATACCTTGTTTCCGAATGAAATACCAGTCAAAATGTGGCCGTTACCAGTACGCAATCTATTGTTTCTTGGCAAGGCATCTGAGAAGAAATTAACAGAAGCCGGCATGTATACGATTGGGGATATGGCACATGCAAGAGAGACTGAAATACAGGTATTGCTGGGAAAGAAAGCGGGGCATCAGCTGTATCGATATGCCTGCGGAATCGATGATTCTCCGGTCAAAGCACAGCCAGAAGAGGCAAAAGGATTTAGTGTGGAAACGACTTTTAATGATGATATTGTTTCGGTGGATCAGGTACTCCCGATACTGCTTGAACAGTGCGATGTTGTGGCAACCAGAATGCGTCGAAAAGGAAAGAAGTGCATTTCTGTATCCGTGACATTTCGAACGTTGGATTTCAAAAACAAATCTCATCAAACAACACTTCCGAATGCAACTGATACAACAGATGAGATATACAAAAAAGCCAAAAAACTTTTTACAGAATCCTGGAAGGGGGAACCGCTTCGACTGATTGGAGTTGCACTGACGAACCTGACAGACGAAAGTTTCGAGCAGTTGTCGTTGTTTGAAGACAATGAAAAGAAAGAACGAAAAAGAAAACTCGACGCAACAATGGATGCGATTCGCCAGAAGTTTGGAAATGACAAAATTACCCGCGCCAGCATCATGAACAGCAATTCGGGAATCGCACGAAAAGCACGAGCACAGATGAAAAATGAGGATGAGAAGCCGGAGTAGAGAATTAGCAAAGGAATGAGTTAAGTAAACGAATGATAGGAAGCTCCAGAAATACAGTTTGGAAATATAGGAAAGAATTTGAAGTGTATAAGAAACCAGAAGAACTTAAAAACGAGGATAACAAAAATGGAAATATTTGATGTGATAGATAAAGACGGAAATCCGACAGGTGAGACTGTCACCCGCGAACAGGCACATACAGAGGGCATCCCACACCGGACAGCACATATATGGATTCTTCGCAAAAAAGAAGGACGCATACAGGTGTTGTTACAGAAACGGTCGAAGAATAAAGACTCTTTCCCGGGAATGTTCGACACTTCTTCAGCCGGACATATCCAGGCAGGTGATGAACCGCTCGAATCTGCACTCCGCGAACTCGAAGAAGAACTCGGGATTCATGCAACACCGGAACAGCTCCACTTTGCTGGAACCTTCCCGATCTCCTTCGCGAAAGAATTCCACGGAAAAATGTTCCGCGATGAAGAACTCGCATTTGTGTATATTTATGATCAGCCAGTGGATATCACGGAGCTGATTTTACAGAAAGAAGAAGTAGAAGCCGTAGAATGGTTTGACCTCGAGAAGACTTACGAAGAATGCAAGTACTGCAGAGATACGTTCTGTGTACCAAGTGGCGGATTTGAAGTGGTGAGGAAGTATTTGAGGGAAAATCAATAACAAAAGACTGATAACAGACAGCAAGAAAAGAAGGTACAAAATATGCAGATCAGTTTATTATTAATGGAAGAAATCGCAAAGCTTTTTGCAATTATGCTTATGGGATATGCAGTTGTAAAAGCCGGACTTATGAAGTCATCGGAGAGCAAAAGTATCTCTGTGGTCATGGTTTATCTGGTCATTCCATGCGTGATTTTAAATGCTTTTCAGGTAGAGTATACACCGGATGTACAGAAGGGACTGCTCCTGGCATGCGTGGCAGCAGTTCTGGTACATATCCTGTTTTTGATGCTTACAGCAATCTTAAAAAATATCCTGCACCTGGATGTGATTGAACGTGCAACCGTTATTTATTCAAATGCGGGGATTCTGGTAATTCCTCTGGTACAGGAATTACTTGGGCAGGAATATGTTATTTATTCCAGCGCGTATATTGCAGTACAGCTGATTCTAATCTGGACACACTGCAAAAATATGCTCTGCGAAGAAGATAAATTAGAGTGGAAAAAAGTATTTCTGAACGTAAACATTATTTCAATTATTGTAGGAATAGTGCTGTTTATTTGTAGAGTCCAACTGCCTTCAGGTGTACAGGATGTCATGAATATGATGAACAATATGATTGGTCCGATTGGCATGCTGCTTGCAGGAATGGTCATCGCAGAAGTACCACTCAGGACGGTATTTACCAAGAAAAGAAACTATGTTTCTACGGTGCTGCGATTGATCATTTATCCAATATTTGTACTGATTTTAATGAAAGTAATTAACATATTTGCAGGAATAAATGATTCCAAACAGATACTCCTGACTGTGTATCTGGCATCCGTAACACCTGCCTGTGCGACCGTGACATCCATGGCACAGCTGTACGATAAAGATGCTGCATATGCGAGCTCATTGTATGTACTAACGACATTGCTGTCGATTGCGACCATGCCGGTAATGGTGGGATTGTATGAAATGTTTGTGTGAGAAAAGAGAATAGTTGAGATGAGATTGACATTTTTTTATCAAGGTGTTACAATGATGGAAACCAAAAAACCAAAAAGAGTTTCCGGGTTTCCAAATGGAGGATTGAATGCGGGAAAAAATTATTGATGCAACGGTTGAGGAATTTAAACAGAACGGCCTGAAATTTACAATGAATGATCTGGCTAAGCACCTTGGAATCAGCAAGAAGACAATTTATACAGTCTTTGAAAGCAAACAGGCAGTTCTGGTAGCTGTGTCAGATCGTTATGCGGCAGATTTAAACAGTATGCAGGAAGAACTGGAGGCGAACGTAAGTCTGAATGTAGTGCAGAAACTGGAGAAGCTTTTGTGTGCACTGCCAGAAAGGTATTACAACATTGGACTGAGTCGGATCTACGAACTTGCGGAAAAGTATCCAAAGCCATACCGACATCTGATGAGGTCAGTAAACAATGGATGGGAACAGGCAGAAAAGTATCTTGAAAAAGGCATGGAAGAGGGCTTGATTCGAGAAGTTTCCATTCCGGTAGTAATGGCAATGGTAAAAGGCACTGTATATTGTTTTATGGAGTCAGATATTCTGTATCAAAATGAACTGACTTATGAACAGGCAAAAAAAGAAATGGTAGAAATACTGATGAAAGGAATAAAAACAGGTGGGAAAAGTAAGGATTCTGGAAATTAAAGAGAGCGTGTTTGCGGACAATGACAGACAGGCAGATCAGCTTCGGATCAGACTGAAAGAAAAAGGTGTCTTTCTGATGAATCTGATGTCGTCACCTGGATCAGGAAAGACGACAACTCTGAAAAGAACGATAGCAGCTTTAAAAGATGACCTTCGTATCGGGGTCATGGAGGCGGATATTGATTCAGATGTGGATGCACTTGCAATTGCCGAAACCGGGGCAAAAGCAATTCAGCTGCATACAGGTGGCATGTGTCATCTGGATGCAAAAATGACAGAGCAGGGGATCGAAGGTCTGGGCATTGAAGATGTAGATCTGGCGATTCTCGAAAACGTAGGAAATCTTGTTTGTCCGGCCGAGTTTGACACAGGCGCATCAAAAAATGTAATGATTCTTTCTGTTCCGGAAGGTCATGACAAACCTTTGAAATATCCATTAATGTTTGAAGTATGTGATGCAGTTCTGATCAATAAGATTGATGTACTTCCATACTTTGATTTTGATATGGAACTGGTAAAAAAATACATTCACCAGAGAAATCCAAAAGCGGAGATTTTCCCGGTCAGTGCAAAGACAGGAGAAGGCATAGAAGCATGGACTACATGGCTGAAAAAGCAGGTTACTGACTGGAAATCATAACAAAACAGAAGAGAGAAGGGAAAGGAAAGAGAGATGAAAAAAGAACTCGATAAGGAGCTTTATCCGGATTATGTGTACCCGGAATTTACACCGGATCCGGGTAAACCATTTCGCGAGCCAATTGCGAAACTGGGCAAAAAGATCACAGACCGTATTCCGCAGAAGCTGGGTCTTAAAAAGATCACCAGAAATGATCCGGAGTATTGGGGACTGGCCGGAGTGCTTACTGATGAGGAAGCACTCCTGGCATTGAAGCTTGGGGTAAGAAAGCCAAAAACACTGTCGGAGATCGTGAAAATTTCAGGGCTGGAAGAGAAAAAATGTGAGGCACTTCTGGAAGAAATGTCACGCAAAGGTCTTCTCGAATACAACTGGGAAAATGCGGCACATGAGAAGCAGTATGTCCTGCCGATGTATGTACCGGGATGTGCGGAATTCTTTAATATGAACGCAAAAATACTGGAAGCCAACCCGGAAATGGGTACATTTTTTGAACATATGTCCCGTTTGCCACTGGAGAAAATTACTCCATTTGTACCGGAGGGTGGAGCAGGTATTGGCATGCATGTCATTCCGGTAGAAAAAGCAATCGAGATGGAAAATGAATCTGTTGATCTGGAACATATTTCCTACTGGCTTAGTAAATATGAGGGAAAATATGCAGCAAGCCCTTGTTCCTGCCGTCGTTCCCGACTGACACATGACGAAGGCTGCGCCGATGATCCGGAAGGATGGTGCGTTGCAGTTGGTGATATGGCAGATTATGTTGTAGAGACACAGAAAGACGGACGTTATATTTCAAAAGAAGAAGCACTGGATATTTTCCGACAGGCAGAAGAAAATGGTTTTGTACATCAGATTACAAACATTGACGGAAAAAACAAGATTTTTGCTATCTGTAACTGCAATGTAAATGTCTGCTATGCACTTCGTACATCACAGCTTTTTAATACACCAAATATGTCGCGTTCTGCATACATCGCAAAAGTTGAGAAACAGAACTGCGTTGCATGTGGAAAATGTGTGGAAGCCTGTCCGGCAGGAGCGGTGAAACTGGGACAGAAACTCTGCGATAAAGAAGGATGCGAGATTACATATCCGCGGATGCCGCTTCCTGGTGACCAGCCATGGGGCGAACATATGTGGACACATAATTACCGTGATGTCAATCGTATCAACTGCTATGATGCCGGTACAGCACCGTGTAAAACAGCCTGTCCGGCTCATATCGGAATACAGGGATATCTGCAGCTTGCAAAAGAAGGCCGCTATGAGGATGCACTTGCACTGATCAAGAAAGATAATCCACTTCCGGCAGTCTGCGGGCATGTATGTAACCGTCGCTGCGAAGATGCCTGCACAAGAGGCACAATCGACGAAGCTGTTGCAATCGATGAAGTCAAACGCTTTATTGCAGAACGTGATCTGAATGCAGAGACACGCTTCATTCCAAAGAAAACAATTCCGTCACTGAAAGGCGGATTTGAAGAAAAAATCGCAATCATCGGAGCCGGTCCAGCTGGTTTATCCTGTGCATATTTCCTTGCACTGACCGGATACAAACCGACGATCTTTGAAAAAAATGCAGAACCGGGCGGTATGCTTCGCTATGGAATTCCATCCTACAAACTGGAAAAAGATCTTCTGGCGGCAGAAATTGATGTGATCCGTCAGCTTGGCGTAGAAATCCGCTGTGGCGTAGAAGTTGGAAAAGACGTTACGATCGAAGTCCTGAGAGAGCAGGGATATAAAGGATTTTATGCTGCGATCGGCTGCCAGAGAGGAAGAAAACCGGGAATCAGTGGAGAAAATGCCGAAGGTGCATATGCGGCCGTGGATTTCTTAAGAGAAGCCGGTGCAAAAGAGAGTTTTGCGCTTGAAGGTGATGTTGTTGTAGTTGGTGGCGGAAACGTAGCCATTGACGCGGCAAGAATCAGCAGCAGATGTACTGATGCAAAGATTTCCATGTTCTGTCTGGAAGCAAGAGAAAAAATGCCGGCAAGCAACGAGGAAATCGAAGAAGCACTCGAAGAAGGAATCGAGCTGAATTGTGGCTGGGGGCCAAAAGAAGTTCTGGAAGAAAATGGCCATGTAAGTGGCGTTGTTTTCAAAAAATGTACCCGTGTATTTGATGCACAGGGCAGATTTTCACCGGAATACGATGAGAACGATACAGTAACAATTCCTTGTCGTCATGTCATTTTCTCAGTAGGCCAGGCAATCGACTGGGGCCATATGCTGGATAATCTTCATGTAGAACTCCGCCCGAACGGTGGCGCACTTGCCAACAAACTGACTTACCAGACTTCTGAACCGGATATCTTTGTAGGTGGTGACGTATACACTGGACCGAAATTTGCCATTGATGCGATCGCAGCCGGACGTGAAGGTGCAATTTCTCTTCACCGTTACGTCCATGAACATTGTACACTGACGATCGGACGTAATCGACGTGATTTCATCGAACTGGACAAAGAAAACATCAAAGTGGAAACTTATGACTCATCCAGTCGTCAGATTCCGCCAAAAGCGGATGTAAAAGAACAGGCAAAAACCTTCCGTGATCTGTCACAGAGTCTGACAGAAGAGCAGGTGAAAAAAGAAACTTCCCGCTGCCTGTCCTGCGGAGCATCTGTTGTCGACCCGAATAAATGCATCGGATGTGGTGTCTGTACAACGAAATGTATGTTTGACGCAATCCACCTGCACAGAGAGATTCCGGGAGCTTCCATTATGCGTGCTTCGGAAGATAAGCTGAAATACATTCTTCCAAACATGGTGAAACAGTCGATCAAAGTGAAATTCAAAAAGAAAAAATAGGAGCTGTGCAGCAGCTCTCAGATAAAGGAGCAAAAATATGCACGAGCTTGGAGTAACTTTTCATATCATGGATCATCTGGAAAAGGTGGCCGCTGAAAATAAAGTGACACATGTACGAAAAGTCACACTTGAACTGGGAGAGGTCTCGACAGTGATCGAGTCCTATTTACAGAATTGCTGGACATGGGCTGCAAAAAAGCGGCCTCTGTTCGATGAATCTGAATTAGTGGTGGAAACATTACCTGCACTCACGTATTGTGAAGACTGCAAGCAGACATATCCAACGGTAAAACATGGAAAAACCTGTCCACATTGCGGAAGTGAGCATACCTATTTATTGCAGGGAAATGAGTTCAACATTAAGGAAATAGAAGTAGAATAAACAAAAGAGGGAGAGTAAAGAGTATGTTTTTTCAAATCTACGGAGAGACAGCCGGATGGCAGCTTCTTGGATGGCTGCTGGTATTTGCCGGACTTGTCGTAATGAATGAAATCGCAAGAAGATCCAAAGCGGGCGGTATTGCCTGTTTCCTGATCCTTCCTGCAGCACTTAGCGTGTACTTTATCGCTATCTATGTTGGCGCAGCAATGGGAGCCGACTGGGCACTGAATAATGATACATATGTGCACATGAACAGCTGGTTCCATTATGCAAAGCTGTATGCAGCAACAGCAGGATGTATCGGATTTATGATACTGAAGTACCACTGGGGAAAACTTGGAAAATCTCATGGATTTAAAGCTTTTCCGTTTATCATTGTTGCAATTAATATCCTGATCGCAGTAGTATCAGACTTTGAATCCGCAATCCGTGCCGGTTCTCTGGCTGGAGGCTGGTGGCTTTCTTCCGAAGGTGTATGGCTTTACGGAGGCTGGTGGAACGTATTAAACGGACTGGCAGGTATTTTGAACATTTTCTGTATGACAGGCTGGTGGGGAATATACTCCTCAAAAGACAAAAAAGATATGCTCTGGCCGGACATGATCTGGGTATATGTCCTTGCATATGACATCTGGAACTTCCAGTATACATATCTGAATCTGCCGACACATTCCTGGTACTGCGGACTGGCACTTCTGCTTGCACCTACCTTTGCAGCAGCTCTCTGGAATAAAGGTGGCTGGATCCAGAACCGTGCAAACACACTGGCTCTCTGGTGCATGTTTGCACAGGTATTCCCACTGTTTCAGGATGCGAGCCGCTTCACAACAGTTACAGCCGTATACGGACAAGGCGGTATTGCAGCAGCAATGGGAAGCAACATGCCGACCATCGCAGAACCGACTGCACAGGGAATCATTTCCGTACTGTCATTTGCAGTGAATGTATTCGTCTTCGCATACATCCTGAAACGCGCAAAAGTACAGAAAAAGAACCCGTGGAAGAACGAGATCTTCACAGATACAAAAGATTACAAAGAAGCAATGGAAAGAGCATAAAGATGAGAAAGGCACTGGCGGGGGTCGGTGCCTTTTTTGTCTAGCTAAAGAACTAATTTGAAAGTATATGGTTTAACCTTGACAAAGTCTTAAAATAATATATACTATCAATTGATAGCGAATACTGCGGAGGTGATTAACATATTTCTTAGTATACAATCGAAAAAAAGAGAAGTTATTATTTTTCTGGAGCAATTAAAGGAGTTGTTAGGAAATGAAGATTTCAATATGGATACGGATTTAACTTTGATTAGTAAGAAAAAACAAGGAGATGATCAGAAATATTCAACTCTATATACATTATTGGATCTCGATTATGATACAGAAGATATAGTAGAGAGATTAAAAGAATTGACAGTAGAAGAGTATTCAGAAACTAAAATAGATAAAGATGATTTAAATCCTCCATTGTTGTTTGTTTTTGGAAAAGATATAAACAGCAGACTTATATATGTTAAATTAAAAATAAAAGAAAATCCGCAGAAACATGTTCTATGTGTATCATTTCATTATGCTAAAGATAATATGATATTTCCGTATAAATAGAATGAGATATCAAGGGAGGTAGGACAATGAGCACAAATGCAATGAGAGCCATCACAATAAAAAAAGTTAATATGAATTGTCCGGTATGTGATAAAGTGCACGAGGTCGAGGAAAGAAAACGCAAGACCTCAATCACAATAAAAGGGGAAGAAGTGACATACGAAGAGAAATTCTATTTTTGCGAAAATGCCGATGGAGAAGAAAACGAATTTGAAACGGGAAAAATGATCAATGAAAACCTTCTAAATGCGAGAAATGCATATAGGGTAAAGATGGGACTCCTTACTTCAGATGAAATAGTCGCGATAAGAGAAAGTTATGGATTATCACAAGTTGATCTCGCAAAATTATTGGGTTGGGGTGAAGCAACAATATCACGTTATGAGAGCAAATCTATTCAGGATGAAGCCTATGATACGATGCTGCGCATGGTAAAGGACAATCCACTCCAAGCATTAGAGTTTCTGAAAAAGAATGCTGAAAAATTTACTACAATAAAACGTAGGGAGATTCGCATTAAAATTGTGGAGAAATTAGATGCATATGGAAAAGAATTCCTTACACGACAGACATTTGAAGGAGAATATGTTGATTTTGAAGAACCGTCAGATGCCAATGGATTTACAATATTGAATATTGATAAAATCGAGGCAATGATTTCATATATTGCTGAGAGAGTCGATAATCTATTTAAAGTTAAACTTATGAAAATGCTGTGGTATTCAGATGTTTTAGATTTTATTGAGAATGGATGTTCAATGAGCGGCATGGTATATCAACATGAGCCTATGGGAGCACTTCCGATTGGACATTATAGTTTAATGAATTTGGAAAATTTGAATGTTAAAGAAGAGATGAGCTATAATTACGATACGATGCTTCATGTATATCCAACTGCTAATATGGACTATTCTGTATTAGATGATAAGGAAAAGACTATATTAGATAAAGTTGTTGAAAAGTTTGTTGATTACAAGGCAAAAGATATTATTGACTATATGCATGAAGAAAAGGCATATATTGAGACAAATCCAGGAGAAATTATTCCGTTTAGTTTAGCAAGAGAAATTAGAAAATTCTAAAATAAGTAGCCGAATCCGAACTGGGATTCGGTTATTTTGTATATATTTGGGAGGGTAATATTATGCCATATGAAAAAGGTGGACGAGCAGATAAAAAAGGAAATAAATACGAAATAAATTGCATTGTATATGAGCTGCTAAAAGTATTGGATGGATCTAATTATAGTGTTGTAATAGAAGCCTTGGGTGAAGATGAGAAGGGAACAGATATTTTGGTTACGAATCATGAAGGTAAAAAGGAGCATCAGCAATGTAAAGCAAGGAATGGAAGTAGTGACAATTGGACGATTTCGGATTTGAAAGCAAGAAAGATTTTTAATGCGTGGAAGATACAATTAGATAGAGAGTGTGATAGGAAGGTTGCGTTAGTGAGTCCTATGACATGTTCATTTTTGGTGGACTTGAATGATAGAGCTAATAATACGAGTGGCAAGGCAGATGAATTTTATGATTTTCAAATTATGAATAGTAGCAAAGAATTCCAAAGTTTTTATGAAAATTTTTGTAAGGAAATGAATATAGAGATTGGACGAGAAAGTGGAATTTTAAAAAGTATTGATTATTTAAAAAGAATTTATTATAAACAAATTTCGGAATATGAAATTCAAGAACTCATAACTCAAAACATTCAATATCAATTTAGCTCACCAAAGGACATGGTATACGATGCGTTTGTGTCGATGATAGTTTCTAAAGATATTTTAGGAAGAGAGCTTACACAAATTGCATTAATAGATTATATAGAAAAGAAAAACATAAAGTTTCAACTTAGGGAAGATGACGGAAGAATTGGTTTTAGAATTAAAGAGCTTAATCAAGAATATCGGGAAAGCTTTAGAACACTGCAGGAAGGGTTAATACATAGAAAAGAGTTTGACAATTGTATTAAGTATATAATGGATGGAAAGGGAGTGGTGATTACTGGTAATGCAGGCTATGGAAAAAGTGGATGTACAGAAGCTATTTTGAATTTCTGTGAGGATGCTAATATTCCATGTATAGCGATAAAACTGGATAGAAGAATTCCACATAAAAACTGCAAAAACTGGGGAGAAGAGTTGGGTTTACCAGGATCAATTGCGTATTGTATTCATACGATTTCAAGGAATGAAAATGCGATAATTATATTAGATCAGTTAGATGCATTGAGATGGACACAATCAAATTCAAGTGAGGCGTTAAGTATATGTATGGAGTTGATTCGTCAGGTAGAATGCTTGAATTATAACAGAGCTAAGAAAATAAGTATTGTTTTTGTATGCAGAACATATGATTTTGAAAATGATAATAATATAAGAGCTTTGTTTGAGAATAGGGAAAGAGAGGAAGAAATCTGGAAAGTTATCGAGATAGGCAAGTTTGTAGAGGAAACAGTTGGAAGGATTGTTGGAGATATTTATAAGGATTTGTCAGTAAAACTGAAAAGTTTATTACAGATTCCCAGCAACTTATATATATGGCAGCATTTGGACAAAAAACAAATATATGGAGAGTGTTTGACTACAAGCAATTTGATTGATAAATGGTTTGATCAAATATGTAAAAGAAGTACAGAGGTGGGAATAAGTAGCAAATTAGTAGCAGATACAACAAATAAAATAGTAGATACTTTAGATGGTATGGGGCGTTTGTTTGCACCTAAGATGATAATTAACATTGATATAACAGGTCTGGAATACTTAATATCAGCAGAAATAATTGTATTGCAAAATAATAAAATCGGTTTTGTGCATCAGTCTATTTTAGATTATTTTGTCTCTAAAAGGATGATGGAAAAACAATATGCAGGGCAATCAATAGAGAATATTATGGGAGAAAAAGAAAAACAAACCCCTGGAAAAAGATACCAACTACAAATGTTTTTACAAAATATTTTAGAAGTTGATACAGAAGAATTTGTTTTAATTGGAGAAGAATTATTAAACTCTAATAATGTAAGATATTATATGAAATTTGTGTTCTACGAATTAATGGGACAGATACAAAAGCCGGATGAAAATATTATTGAATTTTTTTTAGAGAACTGTGATAACGTAATTTGGGGTAAATATTTAATTAATAATGTTGCCTTATCAAGAAAACAGTATGTAGGTATTTTGATGGAGAATGGTATGTTAGAACGCTGGTACTCTGAGAAAGATAAAAAATCACAAGTATTTAAGCTATTGGTGAGTATAAGCCCTAAATTGGGAAATAATGAGATTGAATTTATAAGGAATCATGCATTTGAGGATAGTGAGAATGACAAAGAATTTATGAAATGTTTCTTGCATGATATTACCGAAGAAAGCGATGAAATGTTTGAATTGAGGATGCTATTTTATGAACACTATCCAGAGTATGCAGCAAATGATTATGTTGACGTAAAAACAATGATGCTTAAGTTTGAAGAAAGAACTTTGCGATTATTATCATTTTGGATTGATAAGAAGATTGATAGTAAAGGAAAAAATGTATATCGTTATGAAGAAGAATTAGTTGATGGAAAAAACGATTTTATGGTAAAAAATGAAACGATGATTCTTGATAGATTGCTGAAATATGTTCCAAAAGAAACTGGAACAGGAGTAATATATAGCGAGTGGTCAAACAAATATTTACATAAAAGAGGTATTGAGAGAGCCTGTGTTGAACTGATAAAAAAGGCTAATATTGTTCTTTGTTCGAAAAGACCAGAAGAATTCTGGGAATATTATAATCCATATATGGGTAAAGGGTATACTGTTTTTAATGAAATAATTTTACACGGTTTAGCGTTTATGCCATCAAAATACAGCAATCAGATAATTGAATATATCAGCTCAGATTTTGATAATAATATTTTTGACTATACTAGTGGTAAAGACAATTATCTGGAATCGGTTAAAGAAATTTTGAATGTACATACAGTAAGTTGTTCAGAAGAGGTATTAAAGAAATTAGAAGAAAAAATCTACTATTATAAATCACCAAATGCAGTAAGGTGGTATAGGGGAAGAATTGAACAAAATAAAACAAAAGAGTCTGCTCCAGTTTATTGGAGCTTTTGGGGAGATCTACAGTATGAACTATTGCCCTGTCTGCCAGAAGAACGTATTAGCGAGAAGTCAAGGGAATTATTAAGAATTTTAAGAAGAAAATTTTATAATGGAAAATCACATTATTATTCTTATAATGGACATTATGGAAGTGTAAGTTCTCCAGTATCAGGAAAGAATATAGGAAAGAAACAATGGCTTCAAATAATAACAAATAATAATATTAAAAACAAACAACATTCAAAATGGACAGAAGTACCAGGTGGGTTTATTGAGAGTTCTTTGGAAATGTATTTCAGTGATTTTCAAAGAAAAGTAAGCGAGAATCCACAGGAAATGATACAACTTGTGATGGAAAATAAGGAAAAAGTACTTACTGGGTTTGTGGATGCATTGTTTTTAGGGGTTGAAGTATCAGAAAAGATAAAGGAAATAGATTTTGAAATATTAGAAAAGCTATTTATTACATTTCCATGTAATTTAATATCGCATAGAGCTATATATTTCTGCGAAATTATAGAGAAAACAGAAAAGATATATTGGAGAAAAGACATATTGATGCAATTAAAAAGAATTGCTATAGAACGCAAGGAACCAGAATTTGAGATAAATGAGAAAATAAAAGATTGTAATGAGTTCAGAAGTCACTCTCTTTATTGTGGTAGAGGAAGCGCTGCGCGGGCAATAGGGCATTTACTATGGGAAAACAAATCTTTACTTATAGAATTTAAGGATGTTGTAGAAAAAATGTCGTTAGACATAAATCCTATGATACGTATGGCAGCATTAAATATATTATTTCCATCATATAATATTGAGCGAGAATGGGCGGAAGAAAAGATTCTGCAAATATACGAATCTGATATAAGAACTTTAAGTTTTTACGATTCAAAGGAAATGTTATTTTTGCTATACCCGAAATATAAAGAGAGAATATGCAGTTTAATAGAAGAATGTTTTTTATCTGAAGATAAAGAGATACAAAGCCTTGGCGGTTATTGTATCTGCGAATTTTATATTCGATATAATAAATTTGAAACAATTATATTAAATATAGAAAGTAAAAGTGAAGAACAGATAAAAGCGATATTAGATATGGCAGTGGTATATCTGAAAATTGAAGATTATCGTAAGAAAGCCAAAAGAATAATTTTGCAGTATATAGATACAGAGACAAATATAGAATCTTCTATATCCACAATTTTTTATAATAAAGCTGTTGATGCAAATAGAGATAAAGATTTTCTAATTGAACTTATGAATTCAAAAATAAGTAGAAGAATAGTATATGCCTTTATGCATTATTTGGAAAAGTCAGCGGGATCAATTGTTGAGTATGCAGATATAATTTTTGAATTATGTAGTAATGTTTTAAATATGAGTGAAAAGGACCTTAGAGGAAGTTGGGGAATTGACCGTGATCTTTCGAAATTGATTATCTCTTTATATGATGAAACGAGTAATACAAATAGAAGAGCAGATAAAGTCATTGCAAATAGATGCTTGGAATTATGGGATATAATGTTCGAACGGCAATTAGGTTCAGTAAGAGAAATCAGTAAGAAGTTGATGGATCGATAAAAAACGTTCGTATGAAATATTAGAAAAAGACACTGACGAAGGTTGGGGTCTTTTTTAGTAGGATTGAGGAACAGGATTGAAGATAAAGAGCCTAATCTTTAAGCATAAAATATTTTCTGATATAAACGCTATTCGCGAAATAACTGAATATTTGTGATAATATTCAGCTAATATTACGAGTTGTGTAGACAATATAAAAGGCATATAATGACCTCACACAAAGGAAAGAAGGAGGTACAAAATGAGAGGCAGTGAAATAAGTCTTAATTTACCTGAAATGAAGAGATGGACACCTTTGACCAGACTTTCTGATACAATGCAGATTAAAGCTATGGATAATGGGGAACTAGTATTAGGTGTGGAACTAAGAAAAAGTATGACTGAGAAAATGCAGGACATGTGGAAAGTAGAAGTTTATGCAACAGATGATATGAAAGTAATTGCAATGCAGCCAAATAAAAAAGGAAATTTTAAATTTCCGAAAAACGGAAGAAGATCTTTTAAGGAATACGTTTCTGAATTAAAAAGTAAAGGATATAAGATTCCTGCGATATACGATGTTGAATGGAATGAAGAGGTTCAATCTTGGGTGGGAGTTTTACAGGAAGTAGCAGAGTGTCCGGTCTTGATAAAGCGGGGAAGAAAAAATGGCAAATAGAATTTCAATCTACGAGGAACTTCAGGTAGAAAAATATTTATATGATCTGTATTTATTATGGGGTAGAAACCTAGAAGAATCAATGTGCATAAGTGAAGGTTGGATTGTGTATCTAGATGGAAAAGAAAAATATCGGTATGATATCGGAGATGCAGAATATTGGCAATATGTACAGGAAAATGTAAAAAGACGTTTTGCAGAGTTAAGGACTGTAAGAAATGAACGAATTCGACTTGAAAGCAGAATGTCTCTAAATCAAACATTTGGAGATGCTGAAGAAGAAATCGGTGTATTAGTACCAGCAAAAACAGGAGATTTTGTAAATAGTATCGCATTGTGGGATTATGCACAAAGATTAGGAGGAATTAAATATGAAGTTTTAAAACTTATGTATGCAAAAGAAGAGGACTATGACATAATGAGAATATTGCGCTTGGATAGGGAAGATTATTATGAAATAAAACGGGAGCTACGAGAAGATTTTGAGAGATACCTGTATGAGGAATGGGATGAGAAATGATGAAAAAGACATGCTTTGTAATATCACCAATAGGAAAGAATGGAGATGATATACGAAAAAACGCAGATGAAGTTTTGGAGTATATTATTAACCCAATATGTGAGAAATATGGATATTCTGTAATAAGAGCAGACAAAATGGCGAATAGCGGACTGATCACAAAGGCTATTATTGAGCAGATTATATCTTCTGATTTGGTTATTGCCGATTTGACAGGAAGTAATCCAAATGTTTTTTATGAACTTGCAATCAGACATTCCTATCGCAAACCAGCAATTCAAATTATAAAAGGAGCAGTAGATATTCCTTTTGATGTAGCGAACGTGAGAACGGTATCTTATGAGACGACTTTAGCAGGTGCGGAAGCTGCAAAAAAGGAAATTAGTTCTATGATGGAATCGATTGAAAGAGGAGATATCGTACATAACCCAGTTAGCGAAGTTGGTACGATGTTAAATATTTCTGAAAATAGTATGAAAGAAAATAAAGAAGCGTTATCTGCTTTACTTATGGAAATTCAACGGATTCCTGAGAATTTTAATACTTTAGAGAAAAATATAGAAACAAGGTTGTCTCAAATGGCATCTACTATAGTAGAAACAATAAGAAATGAACAAATACAGGATAGTGGAAGTCCAGAAAATAAAATGTTAGAGATATTAATGAATAATCTTATGCAAAATCCACAAAAAGCAATGCAGGGAGTGGATGCTTTGATGAGGCTTCAGGAAAAAATGAAATAATAAATAATGATCAAGCGGCTGTTAATAAAAAATTTTGTTGCGGTCGCTTTTGAATGGTATGAGAAGGCTATATTACTAATGTCGCCTATTATGCGACGCAGAACCATCTCAAATATGTTATTATAGGAATAATAAAAATATTTCTTTAAGGGATGGAACAATTATGGCAGATCAGAAGCTAATTGAAGCAGTTGGAAAGTATATAGATAAATACTACGAACCGGCAAAGGATGACATCAAACTTGATAAAGAAATGTTATCGGTGTTTGATAAGATAACAGAATTTCGACAGAAAAGAGTACAGGAAAAGGCGGCAGAATATAATCCAGAATCAGAAGCTTATGAACTAGGTGAATCTGCAGTGGAACAGTTTGATATATCCACAATGAAGAAGACAAAGATAAAGAAGGGAATGTCTTCAACTTTACCGAGTAGTCGTAATCTTGATAATTTGATGAATCAGCTCGAAGAAACTTTTTCACAGAGACTTCTTCGGATGATTGATGAGCGTGGAATGACAGATTCACAGGTGTATACAAAGGCTTATGTAGACCGCCGTCATTTTTCAAAAATCCGGAAAGATATCAATTATGTGCCAAATAAGAAAACGGTATTAGCTTTTACAATTGCTTTGGAATTATCGTTGGACGAAGCAAAGGATTTACTTGGGAGCGCCGGTTTTGCATTATCTCGGAGCTCTAAAACAGATATCATAGTAGCATATTTTTTACAAAACAAAATATATGATATGTTCGAAATTAATGATGTTTTATATGCATATGGACAGCCGGTATTTGGCTGAATAATATATTAAGCAGGCGCAATGTCGCCTGGTATGCGACCAACCCAGTTGGTTCTGTAAATAAAATGTGAGTAACAATAAATAGTAAAGAGACTTGTTTAACAGGTTATGAAGGAGGTTACCACATGAATACAGAATTAACTGAGTTGGTTTTTATTTTGGACAGAAGTGGATCTATGAGCGGATTGGAAAGTGATACAATCGGTGGGTTTAATAGTATGATTGCCAGGCAAAAAGAACAGAAGATTAAGGCAAATGTTACAACAATACTGTTTGATGATGAGGTCGATATTATCCACGATAGATTTCCGGTGGAAATTATAGAACCTCTTACAGAAAAAGAATATTTTGTACGTGGCTGCACAGCTCTTCTAGATGCGGTTGGAATAGCCATTGAGAAAATTGATAATGTACAGAAACATCTTCCAGAGGCACACAGAGCGGGAAAGGTACTCTTTGTCATTACGACGGATGGTTTGGAAAACTCTAGTGAGCATTATACGCAGGAACAGATCCGGAGAAAAATTGAAGCCAAAAAGGAATGTGGATGGGAGTTCCTTTTTCTGGGAGCCAATATTGATGTAGGAAGAGAAGCTGAGAAAATTGGAATAGATAGGAATAGATCAGTGACGTACGAGAATGATTCAACAGGAATAGAGTTAAATTTTAAAGCAGTGGGAAAAGCAATTTCAAGGGCAGTAGCAAACAAAACAGCAGAGATGGTGGATGACAATTGGGCTGATGAAATTCAAGCATATAAAGAACGAGGAAAAAATAATGGATGACATCATGAAAAGGCAAATAGAATTTCTTTTTCTGGATATGGAATGGAATCAGGAGCCCGGAAGCACAGAACTTGAGGGAAGAGAAGCAATTCAGATAGGTGTAGTTGCAGCAGATAAGGATTTACAACAGACCAAAATTTTTTCCAGTTCTGTGCGCTTGAGCAATTTAGAAATTTTAAATGAAAAAACAGTCAGACTTATTCATATGTCAGTAGCAAATATTATGCAGGGAAAATCAGAAGAAGTAGTTTTAAATAAATTCACACAAAATTTTCCGACATATAATTATATTGTAGTATGGACTAGAGATACTTATGAACTATTTAAAAGGGATATGAAAAAATATAAAATTCCTTTGAAAAAACATAGAGTAGTGATTTTGCAGGAAGTACTAGGAATTGTTGCGTTTAATGGTGAAGGAAAAATGGGGTTTGAAAGTGCTTTAAATTGTGCGGGAATAAAGTATGACGCGAATAACCTGCATCATTCAAAACATGATGCCCAATATCTGTTTCAGTTATTTGGTAAGTGCTATAAAAAATACGTGGAATATACGGCATTGGAAGATCGTATGGTAATTACAGCAACAGGAAAAATCCACAAAGAAAATTGCAGGTATATAAAAGATACACCAGTAAAAGTCCTCTTAATGAAACCAAAAAGTGCTGTTTTTAAGGGATTTACTGTATGTAAATTTTGTGGAACCAAAGATATATGGAATAGATTGGAATGGAAATGTGAAACAGTAAAAAAACAGAATCGTAAACATTATAATGAAATGCAATATTTACCTCTTACGGAAAAGAATATAGGCGCGATCTGTAAACATTTTCAGGTGTCATATAGTATAGGTGAAAAAGTTGTTTTTGTACGTACTTCATTTACAAGTTGGATTGTATGCCTTGATGGAAACGCTGTGTCAAAGCTTTTTCATGAGAATTATAAGCCATGTAAAAATGAATATTCAAAAAGATCTAAATTGAAAGGAATTGAAGGATATCATGTGCAAAAGATGCCTTCATCCAATTTTTATAGAGTAATTTGTTATATAAAGAAACACGATGACAGTCTTATAAAACAGTGGGGTAAAAGAAACAGAATAGAGAAAATTTTTGACCAGATTGAGGAAGAACTAGAAAAAACTAAAAATCAGATTTCCTAAATATGACATTTGAAAAGTCGAATAATCCGTTTGAAATTGTAATTGAAGATAAAGTACTGCTATGGTACAATAAAAACAAGCAATTTACCAAACAATTTCGATAATAAAGAGGGAAAATATATGGCAGTATCATACAACGGATTATGGAAATTATTGATCGATAAAAACATGAAAAAAGTTGATTTGATGAACCGTATTGAAATCAGCAGCAGTACCATGGCAAAAATGACAAAAGAAGAACTGGTGTCTTTAAAAGTTCTGGAAAAAATCTGTGCAGAACTTGACTGTGACTTTGGAGATATCATCCATTATGAGAAAAAATCAGCTAAGGATGGTGGACAGTAATGGAATACAGTGCAGGACTTACATCAAAATTATTCTGGCTGCAGGAATCCAGAAAGACAGCAAGTTATATTCTGGATGGATACAGCAAAGCGGATATCCGGAAGATTGCCTGGGAAGAGAATATCTATCAGGTAAAAGCAGAATATCGTGCCTATGAGGTACTGAACGGGACTTACCGCAGAGTATCCGCTTTACCGGAAGCAGTCCTTAAAGCATTTACTACCTGTGATGTGGAGACAGCCAAAATTCTGAATTTAATTGCAATTTTGCTGGACAGCCGATTGCTCTTTGAATTTCTTCATGAAGTTTATGATGAGAAGATTCGGTTAGGTGAGAAAGAAATCACAGACCGTGATCTGAATGTGTTCTTCTCAGATAAGGCAATGCAGAGCGATATAGTAGCAGGATGGACAGACACCGCAGTGAGGAAACTGAAACAGTGCTTCACAAGAATGATGTTTGAAGCAGGACTACTGGAGAGCAGTGCTAAGCCAAGAACCATCAAACCAATCCATATTGACTATCGCACAGAAGAATTACTGACTGCAAATGGCTTGGGAGAATACTTGAAGGCAGTGAAGGGAGTCTAAGAATGGCAAGATTAAGTTTGGAGGAAAGACTGAACCAGATCGAGGATAAAATCTCAGAAAAATCATTCCGTGAGAATAAAGGTCTTGGAAACGAAGTCGGATATTATGTGTTTGATTATGATCCGAGAGCAGAACTGGAAGTACGGAATCATATCGCATACTTAAAAGACAGAAATTTGTGTTGGGAATTTGACACACAATATCAATTATCTTGCAGATGTTCTGAGATTTACTAGGGTATATAAAATTGGGAAAATAGTAGAGTGGTATTAAGATTTAGATAAGGAGAAAATTTATGGGCTATAATCAGAATCATGCAGGGATTCATCTTTTGCCCAAAGGAAGTAAGGGCACAATGAATTTTTCTGGTGAAAAAGATAAATATGGAATGCTGTTAGGTGAATACAAAGCAAACAATGCGTTGAATGATAGCGAAATTCTTCAAGATGTAAAAATCTGTAATTTTGTTGTACTTACAAATACGAGAGGGGAAATATCAACCTGTCTATGTGGTGGAAAGTTCAAATATATGGAAAAGCTTTCAATTCATTATCATAATAGAGGAAAAATGAAAACAATTCAGCTTGATGGAAAACAATGCGTTGATTGTGGAAGAAAATTATTTGTAAAATCCGAAATAGTAAAAGTAATACGGAATGCTTTGCTTCTTTGAAAATATATCTAGAGTAACGTTAAGAATTATACTAACAAATCCAGTAGCAGTGATTCTTACGGAAAAAAAAGTATACCGTCGTATTCAGCAAATACATATAATTATAATAATTCGCATTCTACAAATAGAAATGATGCGTATGATTACTGGGAGGAAACACACTAATCATCTGCTTTTTGTACTAATTGATTAGATCTTATTTAGAAATAGAAGAGAAATTATTATATTAGGAGATGAAGTATAATGGGTGATTCTCATGAAAAAATTATGGGTCTTGGTATAGATGAACTTGAATTATCGGTGCGATCTTATAACTGTCTGAAGCGGGCGGGAATCAATACGGTAGAAGAATTGTGCAATATGTCCAGTGAAGATATGATGCATGTGAGAAATCTGGGACGAAGATCGTTAGAAGAAATTCTTCAGAAACTGAAAGATTTGGGAGTGGGATTGGGATATGATGGCAGCATTCAGGAAACCTATACCGAATTTAATCATCCGGGGAGAGACCGATGTGATCAACTCCGTGAGATACGGAGCAAGATTGCTAAGGCAAATAATATTGAATTCGAACCGATAGAATGTCATCATACAGAGCCATGTCTTGGAACGTGCCTGATGTGTGATTATGAAGTCGCTTATCTGGATAAAAAGTTGCAGGAAAAGCAGGAGCGTGGGGAAAATATTGAACTTAAGGGACTGATGTCGGGAAAAGATGAATGATATAAAGTATCCAATTATACATATTGGAAGGCACAGGATTGATTCAGATGGAGAAGGCGTTCGGACACTCATATTATTAGAAGGGTGCCCACTGAGATGCAAGTATTGTATTAATCCATTTACATGGGATGGAATAGTAGAAGCCGAATATCTTACAGCAATGGAAATTTACGATAGGATTAAAAGAGATCGGCCATATATGCTGGCAACAAATGGTGGAATCACATTGGGTGGTGGAGAACCGTTGCTTTATCCGAATCTTATTAATGAAATGAGAGCTGTTTGTGATAAAGACATGACAATTTATGTGGAAACATCATTACATGTGCCATGGGAAAATATTGAGTTAGCAGCCGAGAATATTGATCGATTTTATGTGGATATAAAAAGTATGGATCGACTGATTTATAGGGAATACACAGGAAAAGATCTGGAGCTTGCAAAGAATAATCTTAGAAAGTTGATCGTGTTGAGAGGAGGTGATTCGATTATAGTGAGAGTGCCGGAAATCCCTGGATTTGCAAATAAAAGCAGCCAGATGAGATCAGAAGATTTATTACGAAAAATGGGCATTGAGAAAATAGATTTATTCAAATATCGGTGCTTTGATAAAAGTAAATTCTCAAACATGAGTACTGGGAATTTTTTTAATTATTCAACTGTCAAATTCCCGTTTTGTCTGTGCCTAATATATATTGACGATTAATGATATATAATGATAAAATTAATGTAGCATATATAACATTAAAAAGGAAAGGAAATGGCTATGAAAAAAGGATTATTGAAAAAAATTCTTGCTCTTACAGTGACTGCATCGCTAAGTATGACACCGGTGGTTCCTGTCTGGGCGGAAGATGAGGTTGAGATCGAAAACGAGTCTCAGGCAGAAGAAATAACAGAAGACGGAAATTCTGGAATGAGTGATTTCGCTGAGGTAACAGATGAAACAGAAGAACTTCCGGATATAGATCTCGAGGAAGAAGAAACCCAGACAAATGAAGAGGTCGGTATGGAGATTACGCCAGAAGATGATCAGAATGCTGAAACAGAAGAAGATTTCAGTGATTCTCAGCCGGAAGCAGGTGCTTATGGCAGACCAACCTCAATTAATATTAAAGACGATGCTGGCTATATTTGGAATGGCTATAATAATGATGACGGAACGATCACAATCACCGGTTCACAGGGAGTCTGGGGAAATGCAAAAGCCGACAGCAACAGCCAGAATAATGATGCGCTGATCATACCTTCTGCTATTGGTGGAAAAAAAGTCTCAACAATTGCTGATTTTGAGGGAAGTGGCTTATTCAGCATGTTCAGCCCTGAAGTGATCAAAAAGATTGTTTTACCGAAGACCATGACTTCTGAAGATATCTTCTCCATGGCAACAGATGGAGTCTGCCATGGACTTTTTGGGAAATTTGTAAACCTGAAAGAACTGGATCTTGGTGGAGTGAAGGTAGGAGCAGGTACAATTTTTGGATGGGGAGAAAATAACCATAATGTAATCCCATTAGAGAAGTTGACGATGAAAGACCAGTGGTCTGTAGATTGGGATTCTAGATATGAAGTTCCGACAAAAATCCATAGCGGAATTAAAACGTTAACACTCTGGGGCGATAATACGGACTATGGGGGAATTAATGTGGCGGATTATCCTAATCTGCAGACACTGGAGATCACCGGAGAATTTAATGAGATTGGATTGGAGAACTGCCCAAATCTGGAGCGTGTAGATGCTTCGAAAGATATTAATCAGGTATATTTTACAAAAATTAAAAACTGCCCGAAACTGGACGTTCCAAAGATACGTGTAAATGAGGAATTTCTGAATCAGAGCTGTATGTTTGAAAATTCCAAAGTAGAGGAAATTACGGTTGATCTTCGGAACAATTCCTATTTGGAAATTTATAAATCCGTATTCTGCAAGGCATATAATCTGAAAGCTATTTATGTGGAAAATGCGGGAGATACAGGCTTCTATTCTTCAGATGGAGTTTTATACTGGAAAGCAGGAAAACAGAATGATCTGTTCTTTTATCCACCGGCAAAGAATCCGGGAGGCGTATATAATGTTCCAAAAGATCTGACCTGTATTTATGCATTTGCATTCTATGGAAGTAAAGTGAATAAAATTGTCTTCCCGGAGGATATTACGGAAAGATATTACGGGGACAGTGAAAGGCTGGGAAGATGGTATACAACAAAAGATTTTCCTGAACTTAGCGGAAAAGATAGATTTTATCTGGGAAACCTGTGTACTGCTAAAGTATCAGTAATCAAAGGAACCGGCGCAACTTTTGGATGGTATACGAACTGGTCTGAATGGTACGAAGATACCGGATTCAGTGAAGCACAGGTAGAATTTCGAACGGGATCTACGCACACGATCAGCTATAATCTGAATGGCGGAATAAATGATCCGGCAAATCCTGTATCTTATACGGTAGGGGTAACGGCACCATTTACTCTGAAGAATCCTGTGAGAAATGGCTATACATTTGTAAAGTGGGTAGACCAGAATGGGTATAGGGTTAAGGCAACAGAACCATATGGTTTGTCAGGAAATCTTGTTTATATAGCAATCTGGGAGAAAAACAGTACTACAACCAATGTGACTTCCAGCCAGCCGAAACTGACTATTACAGGTACTACGAGAAAAGTAGCAGCGGGAAAGAAAACAAAACTGCAGGTAAAAACTTCTTCAGGAGTTGTTAATCCATCCAATCTGATCTGGACTTCCAGTAATAAGAAAGTAGCAACTGTAAACAGTAGCGGTGTCGTAACATTTAAAAAGAAAACCGGTGGTAAGAGGGTTGTGATTACTGCTGCATTGAAGAATAACAGAAATGCAAAGGCTACATATAAACTGACTGCGACAAAGAATCCGGTAACAAAGATCACAATCTCAGGCAAAAAAACAATGAAAATAAATAAGTCCCAGAGATTAAAAGCAAAAGTCAGTGGAAAATCCGGTGCATACAAGACTGTAAAATGGACCAGCAGTAACAAAAAATACGCAACGGTAACATCAAAAGGTCAGGTAAAGGCACTGAAAGCAGGAAAAGGAAAGACAGTAACAATTACTGCAGCAGCACTTGATGGAAGTGGAAAGAAAGCAAGATTTAAAATTAAACTGAAATAGATTGCAAAGTAAAATAAAGAATAGAGAAACAGTAAAAACAGTCTGGTGATACAGGCTGTTCAGACTGTAGACAAAGCCCTGCTTTTGCAGGGTTTTGCTATTGTTGGAACCGCTTTTCTGATATAATAAATATCAGAAGGGCGGTGTTTTTTATGATGACGAAAAATGCAGATAAAAAAAGAGAACAAATGATGATGTTTTCCATGGATGACATGGTACCTCAAAACCATATGCTGCGATTGATTGATAAAGCAATCAATTGGAATTTTATTTATGATCTGGTTGAAGAAAAATACTGTCCGGATAACGGTCGTCCCAGTATGGATCCCGTCATGCTGATAAAGATACCATTCATTCAGTATCTCTATGGGATAAAAAGCATGCGTCAGACCATGAAAGAGATCGAGGTAAACGTTGCATACCGCTGGTTTCTCGGACTAGACATGTTAGATCCAGTACCTCATTTCTCTACATTTGGAAAGAATTATACCCGCCGTTTCAAAAATACAGACCTTTTTGAGCAGATTTTTTCAAAGATTCTGGAAGATTGTATGAAATATAAGCTTGTAAATACAGAACAGATCTTCGTGGATGCAACACATGTAAAAGCCTGTGCAAACAGTAAAAAAATGCGTAAGCGGGTTGCACACGAACAGGCTCTCTGGTATGAAGAGGAATTAAATAAAAGAGATTGAAAAAGATTGTCTTACACATGGAAAAAATCCATTAAAGAAAAAAGATGATAACCAGCCACCTGCATCCGGTGGAACCGGAAATGATAAGGATTCTATATCTGAAGAACTTCCTGAAGATGTGAAAACACAAAAATGCAGCATCAGCGATCCGGAAAGTGGATGGTTTCGAAAGGGTGAACATAAACACGAATTCGCATATGATGAATACTATGATTGTTATATATGTCCGGGAGCACATATATTGTCATACAGTACAACAAACAGAAGTGGATATAAAGAGTATAAAAGCTGCGGTGAACATTGTGCTGGATGCCAATATCTTTCAAAATGCACAAAAAGTAAGGATCATGTAAAACTGATCACACGTCATGTATGGGAAGAATACATGGAAGTGGCAGAAGACATTCGGCATACGATTGGAAACAGACAGATCTACCAGTTAAGAAAAGAAACCATAGAACGGATCTTCGGTACAGCGAAAGAACAGCATGGATTTCGATATACGCAGTATGTAGGAAAAGCACGGATGGAAATGAAAGCCGGGCTTACCTTTGCATGCATGAATTTGAAAAAACTGGCAAAGATCCTGGAAAAACGAGGCTGGAATACAGACAGATTTTTGTTGATTTTGAAAAAAATAAAAAGGAAAGAAG
>OLNH01000445.1_pt1 | contig 35650 bp, 31 predicted proteins | sample 1643101 | NCBI WGS metagenome assembly OLNH01 (sample SAMEA3136758, study PRJEB25190) | human gut metagenome | biome: human gut; feature: human-associated habitat; material: faeces | place: Austria | collected 2013 | reverse complement strand
GTTACAGGCGTATCCGCCGATATTTAGTCTGACGCCTAAAGCGTCTGGAAGCACGTGACTTCAGTCATGTGAGGAATTCACCTAGGAAGAAATAAGGTAAAGGTATCTGTTTATCAGAATGGAAATCTGTGTGAGGACTTAAGCTATAGTATTTCTTATTAGAAAATATTGGGAACAGTAACCATAGGAATACAGCTGGGAAATTGAACATTTGATACTGCATCTGGAGAATCTTTCTATAGCGTAATAGGCGGACCATATAATTAAAATTACAAATATCATGTAAAGCATGAAATGCAAGTTGGATTAAAGAATGACCTTGATGGTCTGGTTTCCCAGACTATCAAGGATTTTTTTATAGAAGGGATATCTGGAAGATATAAAATCTTTGTACAATTGCACGGTGTTTTTATAGAATAAAAAATTTTTAAAATAATTTATCTAAACCAGGGATAATTTACAGCGCTGTCCGTCTAATCTATGTAAAAAGAAATGCCGGCAGACCAAAGAAGGTGGTGTTAAAGTGACCAGAGAACAATTAGGAACATTAATTCTCGACTCCGAGAGACAATTGTATTCCACTGCCAAAACAATTTTATCTGATGATCATGATTGTGCGGATGCAATTCAGGAAACGATTGTTAAGGCGTTTTCTAAGATTGAGACATTAAGAAATGATAAGTATGCCAAAACATGGCTGATCCGTATATTGATCAATGAGTGTTATACCCTTTTAAGAAAATCGAGTAGACTGGTACCTCTGGAAGGGATGAGTGAAATGGCGGAAACGAATGCAGATACGAATACGGACTACAGTGACCTGTACAAAGCACTGAACTCTCTGAAAGAAGAATTGCGATTGCCAGTTATCCTCTATTATATCGAAGATTTCAATATAAAAGAGATAGCACAGATCCTTGAGATAAGCGAAGGGGCAGTCCAGAAAAGACTTGCGAGAGCACGGGGAAAACTTAAGCGTGATTTACAGGAAAGTGAGGGAATGATCATATGAGATTAGAAGATATGAAAAATAACATTCCTGAAACTCCGGAATTTATTCATCTGATGATCCAGGATGAAGTAAACAAACAGCTTCAGGATACGAAAGTAATTAATATTCGAACAGGAAGAAAGAAAAAATGGACAGGCAAAAAAGTAGCTGCGACAGTAGCAGCAGGCGCACTGGCAGCGTCAACAATAGTCTATGCAGGTACAAATTTATATCATATGTTTATAGAAAAACAGGGAAAATACAGTATTTCAATCGGACTTGAGACAGATGACAAAAATGGAAAGATTGATCTTCCGGCAGAAATCCATGACATAGATATTTCAACGGGATATATTCCGGAAGGTATGGAGTGGATCGACGAATTTCATCTGCAGTATCCAGAACATATAAATAATGGAGGATTCAGTTTTTCATCTGTACTTTTGGACAATGATGATATGGGAAAAGTAATACAGGACAAAAATGTGGTCGATTATGAAAAAAGGACTTTTGGCAGTTATGAGGGCGTATATCTTAAATTTAATAAACTCTGGGAAGAGTCTTATGATCAGAGAATTTATCTTTTTTGCCCGGATATATATCGTGTAATTACGATTTATATAGGTGACGATGTATTAAAAGAAGATGCTGTTAAAGTAGCTGAGAATCTTGAGATCACAGAAAATGAGACAATGATAGAAACTGCTGATCTGTATACCTGGAGTGAACTGGTGTCACCTGAAGAAACATTGACAGACGAAGCAATTACTTCTATTGAAGATGATAAACTGCCGATACATCAGATAGGTGATGAATTCACCATATCAGGAACAGGAGAAGACAGCAATGGCAACTATATAGACGACAGTAAGATTTCAGTTTGTGTAGATTCTATTCAGATAGCGGACGACCTGCAGCTGTTTGACCAGGATCATGTGCCGGAAAAATTGCTGGCTGAAGTTGGAGAAGATGGAAAACTGATAGATAATACGTTATCCTATGTTAAATCCGGCGACGGTATTAATTCTGTAGATGAGATCGTAAAAACAGAAAATGTGAAACAGAAACTTATTTATGCGACAGTTACTTACACAAACAGGTCAGACGAGGAAATCACTCATATGCTGTATCTTGGATCATTGATGTTGCTGAAGCATGAGAATGGAATTTATGAGATTTATGATCCGGGAGATCAGTCTGGCAATGGATTCGACCGTGTTATCTGGAGTGGCGGGGAAAAAACACCCGAAATGCAGTATTATAGTGTGTCCGAAGATTATGGAAATGGAGGAAACTATATTTCTTCCCTGAAACCTGACGAAAGTGTGCAGGTGGATATGGCCTGGATCGTGAATGAGAGTGATCTGGATCATATGTATCTTAATATCAATGGAGACGGAGCAGCATATGAATTTTCGGATGCTACGTTAAAGATGGGACTGGTAGATATTTTCCAGCAGTAAAAATTATATTATGGAATATTGAAATGTAATTTTCAGTAGCAAGGCAGAGACAGAAAAGTTTTTCTAGAATAGGGCATAAAGGAGACCTTGATGGTCTGGTTTTTCAGACTGTCAGGGTCTTTTTCTCACAGTCTCCTTTAAATTAAATAAAAAATCAAGAGTGGCAACCTCTATATGTGATAGATTATGCCGCTCCTTCCAAAGAGTTTCGCTCTTTCAATTCTGGTAATATTATATGCTTAAGGTTCTAAATTGTCAACCACTTTTTTTATAAATTTGTAAGTTCCAATGATTTTTGAATGAGACTTAAAATAATCTGGATTACGTGAAACACGATTGTCAAAGAACTCTTTTAATTTATTATACGTATTTTGTTTAGCGGCTTTACTGGTAACAACATTATCGTATATGTATAACAGCGTAATAAAATTATAAGTGACTCTGTAACTTAGATTTTTTCCTCTTGTATTGCTGTTAATATTGGTAATAGATTTGACAAAATTGGAAATATCAGAATCTATTTGCATATTATTTTCTAAAGGATCAAACAAACGATTTATTAAACAGTTGCTATGAGCAGCTGCATTTCGGATATCACGTACAGAGTTCATAAATTTATTGTTTACAATTTTTTCATTGTATTGCTGTTCATAAAATGCACATAGATAAGTCAGATCACCAAAAGAAATTAATTCTACAAAAACCCATGCCGGAAAATAAGGATAGTATTTTTCAATAAGACCCTTACAATATTCGCTTGATTTATGACCGCGGATTTTTTTTAAAATATAGGAATTGTTTTCAATGGATATGAATCGTCGAATTATGTCGTATCCGTCTTCTTTTGGATTATTTTCTATAGCATTTAAAAGCTTAACTTTTAAGTAATGCTCAATATCCAAACACATTTCTATTATGATATATCGTAGATGCATATCAATAGTTGACAATTCTTTTAGATATGCAAACTCTAAATTAATGTATTGACCACATTTTTTACTGCCATCTCCATATTTGGGATAATTTGTACGATATGAGGCTAGTTTCATGTAATAGTTACTTTCGGTTAAAAATTTTTTTGCTTCATCTTCAGAAATAATGTTAAATTTTATTCCCTTTGCCTTCATATGATTTATCATTTCATCTGTATTTAATAAAGGTTTCATATTTACACTTCCTTTGAATTAGGGTTTGTGAGAATGCACTTTAGTAAAATTAAATAGATCGTTTTTCATATTGTAGCATGTAGAAGAAGATAAGACAACATAACTTATAGGAAATACTTGATATCTGGTGTAAGTGTAAAGGTAACCTATTATTTTTACATTGAAAAAGAATAGTAGACATGTATTATCTGATATTATATAATGAATAAAAATAACACTTGTAACTAATCAATTTAACCAAATAAACTGCGAAGCTTATTTGATTAAGAACAAGTAGCGGAGCGGATGGTTTCATTCGTTTAGTTATTATCAACAGAAAAATCGGAGTATCTAATATGTTTCACATCTTACCGGGGAATTTCTTCGTCCCGCTGTCTTCACCGAATCGAATTGTATACTGGGAGTGTATTTGCAAGTTGTTTTCAATAATGGAACATCAGCTTTCTTTTGGCGTGGAAAGAGATGTTTTGGTAGAGGAATTGGAATATTACTTTGATCAGACTCAGGCTGCGGAAATGGAAGAAGAGGAGTTCCAGGCTCTGGACAGCAGAGGAAAAGCCAATAGCATGATAAGGAAGCTTGAAAATTACGGGTGGATTGCAGTCGAAACGGATAAAAGCTATGTGCAGAGAGTAAACTTTAAAGAATATGCTGTCAAAATTATAAAAACATTGCTTGAAATTGCTGACGGAAAGCAGATAGAGTATCAGGGGTATATCTATGCTATTTATACTCTGGCACGGAGTAACATGGATCAGCCGGGAGTTATTCTTTTACAGATTCTTGAGAATACAGATCAGTTGATCACAGCACTAAAAAATCTTAATTCCAATATCAAGCAATACATTGATGATTTGACGAAGCATAAGACTGTAGCAGAGCTTATGAATGCGTTATTTAATGATTATATTACCAACATTGTTGACAAAGCATACCACCGTCTTCGCACATCTGACAATGTGTCAAAATTTCGCCCGGAGATCATAGAACGTCTGGAAAGCAAAAGTCATAATAAGGATTATATTGCGAAAGCTTCACAGGAAATTGCAGGTATTAGGGAAATTTCGGAGGAAGATGGCAGGGAACTGGTATATAAATATCTTCATGAAATTATTGAAGCTTTTCGAAATATGGATGATATTCTGACGGAGATTGACCAGAAGAATACGCAATATCAACGTGCGGCAGTGAACCGGGCAAGATTTCTGCTTTCCGGTGATGAAGATGTTCGGGGACAGTTAAAGGAAATTTTGTTTGGAATTAATGAAGTAATGAACGAAGAAAATATGGATCTAGGTGGAATTTACAGAATTGAATTTCTGGACGATCTGGTTCGGATATATAGCAGCAGTGTGATAGACAGTAACTCTCTATATTCACCAACAGAGGGACGCAGGGAATTTGTCCCTCAGGAATTAGTGCCTGAGGAACCGGATCTTTTGAAACGACAGGAAAAAATCCGTCGTATCACGGAGAAAATGCAGAATGTTTTAAGTCCTGCGAAGATTGGAGCATATGTAGATTATCAACTGGGAGAGAAGAAACAACTGCGTGCTGCACAGCTTCCATTGGATTCGGAAGAGGATTTTATTAAGATTATTTACGTTCGCCTTTATGGACAGCGTAAGAATATGAATTATAAAGTCGAGAGCCTTGAGGAGATACAGGTGGGAGGATATCGTTTTAGAGATTTTGTGATACGGAGGAAATCATAATGGAACTACTGGATGGAATGCTTCAGAAAGATAAAGATGAATTTAAACGCATTAGCAATCGATTGTTGAGCAGCTGCTTTATTTGTAAGGAAAATCAGGCCAGTCGTTCAGACTATTATTTTGTCCTTAAGTACAGAGAAAAATTTCGTGATTTACTGGATGTACTGGGGTATCGTCTGGAGATTAATGAGGAATATGGAGTAATCCAGTTGACAAATCCGCAGAATTATAATCATTTGAACCTAAAATTATATGAGTCTATTATTTTGCTGATTATAAGGATTTTATATGATGAGAAAAAGAGAGAACTTTCTGCTGTAAATGAAGTAATTGTCAATCTTGGAGATATCCAGGATAAATATCTTAGTCTGAAAATCCGCGATAAAATGATAGACAAGACAACCATGAGGAATGCATTAAGTCTTTTCAGGCGTTTTCAATTGATTGAAACTCTGGATAAAGACCTGACCAACGAGGAGTCCAGAATTCTGATTTATGATTCTATTCTTATGGCAGTGCGTGTGGAAGACATCCGCCAGACTTATGAGAAACTGGAACAATACAGAAAGGGGAAAACTGCAAATGAAGAAACTGACACGGATGAAGCTGATTAACTGGCATCGTTTTACAAACTGCACTATAGATTTTGGCAGTTCTACTTTAATTTCGGGAGAAAATGGTGCCGGTAAATCTACTCTTCTGGATGCAATTCAGTTTGTAGTGACCTGTTCAGCAAATGCCTTTAATAAAGCGGCACATGAAAACGGAAAAAGAAAACTGACCGGCTATATTCGATGCAAAACCGGACGGGAAAGTAAACCATATGAACGAACTGGACAGTTGAGTGCACATGTTGCGTTGGAATTTTATGAGGAAAGTAAGAAGAGATATTTTATTATTGGAGCGGTAGTAGATTCTGCTTCAGAGGGACAGGAAACCACAGTGCGGTATCTGATTGATAATCAGCAGCTCTCTGATGAAATGTTTCTGCATAACAGACATATCCGGTCCATTACTGAATTTCGGGCAGCGAATAAAGAAGCTATTAAACAGTGGTGCAATAGCGTGAGCGAAGCTAAGAAAATGGTTCAGGGAAAGCTGGGGCGTATTGAAGACAAATTTTTCAAATTGATTCCGAAAGCATTGGCATTTAAGCCGATTGATGATATTAAGGATTTCGTATATTCCTATGTATTGGATGAGAAAGAGGTCAATATAGACATTCTCCGGGAAAATGTGCGTACTTATCAGGACATGGAGCGCACATTAGAATCTGTAAAGAAGCGGATGCTCAAGCTGGAGCAAATCGAGAAACATCACGATGATGTGCTTGACTGCGAAAAGAAAGACCAGATGTATGAATTCTTTTTACAACAGGCACAGCTAGATATCACAAAAGAAAATATTCAGAGTACACAGTCGGAGATTCATTCTGAGGAATACCGTCTGAAGCAGATAAAGGAAACACTGGAACAGATTAAGTCAGAATGGGAAAATAAACAGGAGATGGAAACAAATCTCCGTGTGGAATTAAAGCAGAATAAAGATTTCCTGGCATTGGAAGAACAGGAAAAAGAAAAGGAACGCCTTCAGGCAGAAGCAAAGAACTGCATGGATGAGAAAAAAGAGCTGATGTGCAGTATACGAAAAGCAGCGGATAATGCGGCGAAACTACTGAATGTGCAGGATGTAGATAATTGTATTCGAGAATACAGCGAAGTTTTGAAACAAGTGGATCGTTGCGCTGATATTGTAGAGATAAAAGAATTGACTTCACAGGTAATTAAATATAAGAAGTCCATGTATGAAAAAATTCATCGTAAGATGGCAGAAATTCAGGTGGAGATCCATGGTTACCAGACAGAACGAGACGAAATAACCAAAAAAATTGAGAAGCTGGAAAAGAAAAAACTAACATATCCTGGTGGAGTAGAACGTCTGGTTTCTACTGTAAGAGAGGAATTTGCGCAGATTGGACGTAAATCGGAGCCGCATGTATTGTGTGAACTTCTGGAAATTAAAGATGAACAGTGGAGAAATGCAGTAGAGGGATATCTGAATACACAGAGGTTTTATGTTCTGGTAGAACCAGAAAGTTTTGATATTGCGTTGGGAACCTATGACAGGCTGCGCAGAGAGAAAAAGGCATTTGGTGTAGGTCTGATCAATACTCAGAATATGGAACAGTTTGAAGAAGCACCAGAGGGAACTCTGGCATCAGTAGTTACGTCAAAGAACAGATATGCCCGTAGATATATCAATATGGTTCTGGGAAAAGTAACATTATGTGACAGATATGAGGATCTGAAAAAATATCCAGTGTCCATTACTAGAGAATGTATGCGATATCAGAATCGTGTGGCAAGTGCGATTAAACCGGACATCTTTAACGTTCCATTTATCGGCAGCCACGCGCTGAAAGTACAGTTGGAACTGGCTAAAAAGAAACGGGATCAGTTGAATGAAAAGATTTCTAAACTGGAAACACGTTTAAAAGCAATGGATTCTGTAATTATTCCATTAAGTACAGAAGCAGATGTGGATGTAAAATACCGTCTGGATGTAATTACACGTTTGCATATAATCCAGACTGAAATTAAAAAATGCGAAGCTAACATCAAAACATTGAAGAAAAATGCAACGCTGATTCAGAAGCAGATACAGCTGGAAGCACTGCAGAAGCTATTGAGGGATCTTCAGAGAGAAATCGGAGATAACAATCAGAAATTTGGTACTGTTAAGCAGATAAAAGAAGAAAAAGAATCACAGCTGACCCGGCTTATGGGAGAACAGGTTCAGCTTCAGAAACAGGTGACTGATCTGTTGAAAGCAGCAGGTGATGTTCAGAGCACCTGGATAAAAGAATATAAAACACAAACTGTTCAGAAAAGCTATGTGCAGTTTCGGGAAAATTTTGGCAAGCGCAGAAAAGCCAATGAAACAATTCGGAACAATGCAGAAACTCAGATGATTGATGCTATGATCACGTACAAGACAGAGCATGATTTTGGGGCAGCTCCAAGTATGGAGGGATACTCGGAATTTTCTTCTGTATATGAGCGTCTGAGAACTTCGGAACTTCTGGATTATGAGGAAAAAGTACAGTCTGCCAGAATTTCAGCAGAAGAGGAATTTCGGGAACAGTTTCTTGCTAAACTTCAGGAGAATATGAAGCAGGCGCAGGGAGAATTCAAGGAACTGAACAAGGCACTAAAAGATATTACGTTCAGTAATGAAAGATATGAATTTATTTATATGCCAAGCGGACATTACAGAAACTATTATGACATGATCATGGATGATTTTAACGTCGTTCAGGGAGAATCTATTTTCAGTGGTATTTTTCATGAGACACACAAAGAAGTGATTGATGAACTGTTTGAGCGTCTGGCGTTAAATAATGAAAGCAGCTCCAAGACACTGGCTGAGTTTACAGATTACCGTACTTATATGGATTATGATATAAAGATTATTCATTCGGATGGAACTTTTTCTTACTATTCAAAAGTATGTGAGGAAAAGAGCGGTGGCGAGACACAGACTCCGTTTTATGTAACAGTTGCCGCATCTTTCGTACAGCTGTATACAAATAACATTGGAGGTGAAGCTGCCGGACTGGTAATGTTTGATGAAGCTTTTAACAACATGGATGATGAGCGTATTGGCGGGGTACTGGAGTTTATGAATCGACTGCCGTTGCAGCTTATTATCGCGGCACCACCGGATAAAATTCAGTATATTGGACCGTCTATGGAGGAGACGCTTCTTGTGATGACGGATGAAAAGATAAGCTTTGTGGAGAAATACTGTCATGAAATATGAAGAAAAGATTCTGCAGGCATTGCTGGATTCTTATGAAAGAAGCAGTCTTTCCAGAGGCGAAAATACGGTAGCCGTTCATATTTCCTTTCCCATAACAAAGAAGACTATGCCAATTTACTTTGATGAGAATTCACTGGCCTATGAAGAGATTCATGGGGCAGCAGGGCACTTGGAAGAACTGGGTTATACCTGCTCTGTATGGAAAGGCGGGAGAAAAAATCATATTCTGCAGAAAATAGTTCTATGTGATGAAAGAGTGGATGAGATTTACCGTTATCTGGGGCGTGTTCCTGAGAAAAAGAAACAGCAGATACAACTGCAGACACTTAAAGAACTGAAAGGTGAATGTGCAACACTCATTGCAGGGAAATTCATCAGCTGGCTGATAGAGAGACTGGAACGGGGAAAATCAGTGAAAGAATATCTGGAACTGGAAAATATTGAAGAAACCAGACGACTAATCAGGGTGATTACTGCGATAGAGACAAATCAAAAGGAAATCTATATAAGGGAATTTTCTGTCCGCTGTTTTGGCGACAGCAAAGAACTGGAAAAGAAAGCAGGTCTGATCGGGAAAATCCTGCGAAGATTTTCAGATGATTATGCAGAGATGGACAATGATGCAATTCTCGCAGAATATGGGATTTATCGCACACCTAACTATGTATATGTAAAAGGTAATGGTAGTTTGCGTGTTGGAGAACCAGATTCATATGAAGTGAATCTTGGAAATCTTCATCAGGGAATCGGTTTATCTGGAGAAGATCTTGACAGCCTTGAGTGGCTTGTGGATATTCCGGTGAAAAAGGTTATTACAATTGAGAATTTGACGACATTTTTCCGATGGGAAGAATCAGATAGTATTTTGATTTATCTTGGTGGCTATCATAATGCAGTGAGAAGAAAATTTTTACAGAAATTGTATAAGGTATTTCCGAATGTGGAGTATTTTCATTTTGGAGATATTGATGTGGGTGGATTTGAGATTTACAGAGACCTTTGTAACCGTACGGGAATTCCTTTTCAAACATATAGAATGGGAATCCATGAATTAAAGCAGTATGAATCATATACAAAGAAATTGACTGCAAATGATCAGCGGAGACTGGAAGTTCTGTTGGAAAAGAAAGAATATGAAACTGTATGGCCAGTATTAAAGTATATGAAAGAACATGGAAAAAAGCTGGAACAGGAAAGTATTTCTTAACTTTGTTGCAACGTTAAAGTGTAAATTTAAAGAACAGTTTGTTTTGATGGAACTATATGTCATTAAGGCAGGCTGTTTTTTTATATCGCTGAAGTACTCCGTTGCAGTTACAAACGCCAATAAATCAAGCAGCACCCCTGCCTGTTTTATTTCCTTAACAGTCAGCAAAACTAAAGCTATACAGCCTCAGAACTCTTGACTATAGTTTAAAACAATAACTAACCCTACAAAACCCTTATAACCATATTTATTGACATTATAATTCATTAATGCTATTATTTTCCAAACAGAAAACATACTAATTCGATAGGAATAATAGGTAGAGTAGACAATAAAGCACACGCGAGAACAAAGGACGACGAGATATGTATATTGAATTAAAACACATCAATAAATCTTTTGGAGATTTTCAGGCTTCCAAAGATGTGAATATTGCAATTGAAAAAGGAAAACTGGTTGGTCTTCTTGGACCGTCAGGAAGTGGAAAGACAACGATTCTCCGAATGCTTGCAGGGCTGGAGCATCAGGATTCCGGCGATATCTGTATTAATGGAAATGTGGTAAACGATCTCCCATCCAGTCAGAGAGGAATCGGATTCGTATTTCAGAACTACGCCTTATTTCCTTATCTTACTGTATATGACAACATTGCTTATGGCTTAAAGATTCAGAAGAAAGATAAGAAATTTATCAAAAACAGAGTAGAAGAACTTCTGGATCTGGTAGGACTTCCGGGACTGGAAAAGAGATATCCGGATCAGCTCTCCGGTGGTCAGAGACAGCGAATCGCACTTGCAAGAGCACTGGCACCGAATCCTGAGCTATTACTTCTGGATGAGCCATTTGCAGCAATCGACGCGAAAGTACGACAGGAACTTCGAACCTGGCTGAGAGAAACCATTGATAAGATCGGAATCACAAGTATTTTCGTAACCCACGATCAGGATGAGGCCATTGAGGTAGCGGATGAGATCATCATCACCAATGAAGGCCGGGTAGAGCAGATGGGAGATCCGGTAGAGATTTATCTTCATCCGAAGACTCCATTTGTTGCTCAGTTTATCGGAAAATCCTCCATCATCGAAGAATACGGAAAATTAAAAGGATTTGATTCCATCGGACCTGGTACAAAAGCAGTCATCCGACCGGAATTTATAGAGATCAAGAATTCCAAAGATGTAATAGAAGAGAGTGCCATTTACGAACATGCAACAGTAGAACAGAGTATTTTCAGAGGTAATTACTTCGAAGTACTGTTAAATATCAAAGGAATCACCGTAAGAACTAATTCCCCTCTGGTCAACGGACCATTAAAGAGTGGCGATAAGGTATGGGTGCTCATCAATCAGATGTATGTCTTCGATGACAAGACAACAACAACACTGACAAACAAAGGACTGGATGCATCCAGCATGTACTATATCTAGGAAGGCGGCAGAGAATATGGCAGCACAGACAGTAAGCACAAAGAAAAAAGGCAATTGGGATCTGCCTCTGAAAATTATCAAAACAGGGATTGTATCCTGGCTGATCGTTTTTCTGATTTGGGGACTTGGATCCCTGCAGTATGATGAAATTTTTCTTCCGAGTCCGGCAGAGACCTGGGAGGCATTAAAAACACTGATAAAAGACGGAACCTTATGGGCGGATGTGGTAGCATCTATAAGCAGAGTATTAAAAGGCTGGGGACTTGCAGTTGTCACGGCAGTGCCGATCGGATTGGTAGTCGGACATTTCAAACCGATCCGCTGGATCGTAGAGCCGATCTTAAGCCTGTTTCGTTTCATTCCGGCCATTGCACTGACTTCACTGTTTCTGATGTGGTTTGGTGTGGATGATACTTCAAAAGTAGCACTGATCCTGTATGCAGCATTTTTCCAGGTGCTGGTCAATACAATCGCAGGAGTAGTTGCTACTGATCCATCTCTGATGGAAGCTGCATCCTGTATGGGCGCCAGCCGATTGAGAGTGTTTTCTACAGTGGTTCTGCCGTCCGCAGTTCCGAATATCTTCACAGGTATCCGACTGGGACTCAGCAGCAGTATCATTTGTGTAATTGCGGCAGAGATGCTGGTTGGCAACGATGGTCTTGGTTATCTGATCCAGAGTTCCAAGATGTACTATAAAACAGCCTGGGCATTTGCAGGAATCGTTACCCTGGCATTGATCGGATTCGTAGCAGACCGTCTGCTTCAGCTTTTCGGAACGACATTTTTAAAACATTTTGGTGTGAAAAAAGCGTAATGAAAAACGCAGTAAAAAAGTGTAATAAAAACGCTGAAAATGCAACGTAAAGAGGCGTAATGAAAGAAAAGCAGCCGCTGTAAAAGTCAGGAGAGCTGCGGTATATAAAATAAGAGGAGTACACAGGAGGGACGTTATTATGAAGAAAAGAGTTATCAGTCTGGCAGCTACAGCAGTGTTTATTCTTGGAGCACTTTCCGGCTGTGGCAGTACATCATCTGACAACAGCACACAGACAACAAAAGAGACAACAGAAGAAACCGCATCCTCCGATGCATCTACATCTGACGGGGATCTGGTAACAGTAAGAGATGCAGTAATGACCGGACAGCTTGATCAGTATGCTACGGAAGTAGGATTATGGCAGGGACTTTTTGAAAAATATGGCATTGACCTGAAGACAACAGAATTTGTAGCCGGTATTAATACTATTGATTCTGTAGTCAGCGGAACTGCTGATATCGGAATGATGGCCGATTATGCGGCAGTCAATCGTCTGGGCAACACTCTTGATGCCACAGACTTGAAGATTTTTTCACAGATTTCCGGTGGCGGTACAGCCCAGTCTGGTGGTCTGTATGTAGATCCGAAATATGCCGATGATCTTGAGAGCCTGGATGGTTCAGAAGGTTTCATGTATCAGGAAGGAACTGTATCTTACTATTACGCAAGTAAGTGCATTGAATATCTGGGACTGGACGAGAGCAAACAGAATCTGATCAATACTGATTCTTCTCAGACCCGACTGGCACTGATCCAGAAGGGTGGTGCATCTGCAGTATATGCGAATGGTTCTGAAGCAAATTATATTGAAGATGCCGGATGGGTTCTGGCAGCGACTTCTCAGGAAATTGGTATTCAGACAGGAACATACTTCCTGGCAACAGATAAATATATTTCTGAAAATAAAGAAGTGCTTGCAAAATTCCTGCAGGCAATTGATGAAAGTACACAGTATATCAGCGATCACCTGGACGAATCTGCTGAATATCTGGAAGGCAAACTGGGAATCAAAGCAGAAGACTTTAAAGCAAACTGGGTAAATTACAGCTTTGAACCTGGATTTTCCGAAGAGGCAACACAGCATCTGGAAGACATTGAAAAATGGGGATTCGAACATGGAAGTTTCCCAAAAGACTATAATATTAGAGATTTTATCACTACTGAAGCAGTAGATATTGCGTATCCGGATAAGGTGACGCTTAAATAGCAGACAAAGGAGAAATCATTATGATACAGGAACTGAACGTAAACAATTTTGATCAGGAGATTCAGAAAGACAAACCGGTGGTTGTGGAGTTCTACACCACTGCATGCAGTCACTGCAAAAAGCTGGCGGGTGCGTTAAATAAACTTTCTGAGGAAAAGGGAGACGATGTCTTCTTTGGCAAGTGTAATATTGACCAGGAAACATTGTTACAGAGCAGATTTGATATATCAGCAGTACCGACACTGTTATTTATCAAAAATGGAGAGATTAAAAATAAACTGGTGGGTGAAGTTCATCCGCTGATCATACAGGAAGAAATAAAAAAACTGGCATAGAACAGAAAAATCAGAATCGGAATAAAGATAAATTAAGAATTGCTTTTCGCAATTGAAGCAGGGGACTTACTTGATTTGGTTAAAATATAAAGAAACAGGAGGCAAAAGATCATGGGTTATCCAAGCGTATTTCCAACAGGAGTTTTAGTATATAACAAAGAGAAAGCATATAACGGTTACACAATTTATCCATCAGCAAAAGGAGCACTTCTGATCGACATGAACGGAAATGAAGTGAATCTATGGGCAGGTCTTGGCGGATTTCCAAACAAGATTCTTCCGGGTGGCTATGTAATGGGAACTACCGGAGAACGTGGCGGAAAATATGCATATCAGGATCAGCTGGATCTTGTGCAGGTAGATTATGACGGAAATATCGTCTGGAAATTTGATCATAATGAACTGATCGCAGACCCGGGAAAAGAGCCGACCTGGCAGGCAAGACAGCATCATGATTATCAGAGAGAAGGAAACACTGTTGGATATTATTATCCGGGCGGAGAGCCAAAAACTGACAGTGGAAACACAATTATCCTGACACATGAGAATGTATACAATCACGAAATTTCAGATAAAAAACTGATTGATGACAAGATTATCGAAGTAGACTGGGAAGGAAATATCCTCTGGAGCTGGCGTGCTTCTGATCATTTTGAAGAATTTGATTTTGACGAATCTGCAAAGAATGTACTGTTCCGTAATCCGGGACTCCACGGAGAAGCCGGCGGCGACTGGATGCATATTAACTGCGTATCCGTACTTGGAGAAAATAAATGGTACGATGCAGGCGATGAGAGATTCCATCCGGACAACCTGATCTTTGATGCGAGAAATGCAAACATTCTGGCAATCATCAGCAAGAAAACAGGAGAAATCGTATGGCAGATCGGACCTGATTTTTCCAAGACAAAAGAGCTTAGAAAATTAGGCTGGATCATTGGACAGCATCATTTCCACATGATTCCAAAAGGTCTTCCGGGAGAAGGAAATCTGCTGGTATTTGATAATGGTGGAGAAGGCGGTTACGGAAATCCGAACCCATCCGCACCAACCGGAAACAACAACGCACACAGAGATTACTCCCGTGTTCTGGAATTTGATCCGATCACACTGGAAATTATCTGGCAGTATACACCACTGGAAGCAGGAAACCTGTTATTTACCGATGCTTCCAAATTCTACAGTTCCTATATTAGTTCCGCACAGCGTCTTCCAAACGGAAACACACTGATCACTGAAGGTTCTGACGGACACCTGATCGAGGTAACACCGGAGCATGAGATTGTATGGGAATATGTAAATCCCTACTTTAAAAATATCGGTGGAAACTTCAAGATGAACATGATTTACCGTGCATACCGTGCACCGTATGAATGGGTACCGCAGGCAACTCATGGTGAAGAAGTGTCAATTGAGCCGCTGGATGTGGAAACTTTCCGTGTACCGGGAGCATCTAAGGGAGCAGGAACCGGAAAAGTGACCGTAGTTGCAGGAGTAGATCCGAATCGTTCCAGTGTAACCGGAATGAACGGGGATGACGACAGTGATGACGAGAGACTTGATTTCTGCGTAGCTTCTGTAAAGAAAGGTGATCTGAAAGAAGAGAAATAAGGGAACGAAAGATATGACATATGACGTAGGTATCATCGGCAGCGGTCCGGCAGGTTTAAGCGCAGCTATCTATGCAAAACGGGCAAATCTGTCAGCCGTAGTGATAGAAAAAGAATACGAGGGAACCGGACAGATCGCAGAGAGCGGCCAGGTAGACAACTATCTGGGACTGCCTGGGATCAGCGGATATGATCTGGGAGAACAATTTCGGGAACATGCAGTGAAACTCGGAGTATCTTTTCTGGAACAGGAAGTAACAGAGATAAAGAAAGAAGACTCCGCAGTTTTTACAATTATATTTGAAGACGGATCATCAGTAGAAGCAAAAACTGTGATCTATGCGGCAGGAGCGACACCGCGAAGAGCGAATATTCCGGGAGAACAGGAATATTCGGGAAAAGGAGTTTCCTACTGTGCAATCTGTGACGGATCTTTTTACAGAGGTAAAAAAGTCGCTGTTCTTGGCGGCGGAGATACAGCACTTGATGATGCTGTTTATCTGGCAGATCTGGCAGAACAGGTATATGTGATCCACAGAAGAAAAGAATTCCGCGGTGCAGCCACAACAGTGGAAAAACTGAGAAAAAAAGAAAATGTTACGTTTGTACTGGAACATCAGGTAAAAGAAATTACCGGAGCAGAGAAAGTAAACGGAGTGGTTCTGGAAGACGGAACTGCGATAGCAGTGGATGGTGTATTCGTAGCTTACGGATCAGTACCGCAGACAAATCTGGTGAAAGAACTTGTGATACTGGATGCAGCAGGTTATGTGAAAGCAGAGGAAACAGGAGAAACCAGTCTGGCAGGTCTGTATGTGGCAGGAGATGCACGAACCAAGAAACTTCGCCAGGTAGTAACCGCAGTTTCGGACGGTGCCAATGCAGCAACTGCAGTGGTGGAATACCTGAAATAAAGTTATAGTTGAACGAAAATATTATTACAATTACAGCAGGTAATTTAACCAGATCAAATAGCGAAGTGGATTACAAATATCTGCCAGCTAATTGATTCTGGTTCGTAACTGTAAAGAGAATAAGCAGTTACAGATCAAAGACAAAACAGGAAAGTAACGATCTGCGGGAATGATCCGAAAAGACACGTTACTGAGAGAGGAAAAAAGAGTATGAGTTTTAATACAGACCTCCTCCATGCAGGAGTGGATCGGGAAGCAAAGGGAGCAACTCTTACCCCGATCTATCAAAGCAGTGCGTTTGAACAGGATACCGCCGCAGATCTGGAAAAAATATTTGAAAATAAAGCGCCGGGATTCTGTTACACCCGTGTAGGGAATCCAACAGTAGCTGCATTTGAAAACAGGATCACAAAACTGGAGGGTGGCATGGCTTCTATCGCCTGTGCTTCCGGTATGGCGGCTATTATGAATGCTATTTTAAATATCGTGCGAAGCGGAGATGAGATCGTATCTTCCGCAAGCCTTTACGGAGGATCCATTGATCTGTTCCGTGATATTGAAGAGTTCGGGATTACAACACGGTATGTAAAGAACAATGACTGGGAGGCAATCGAGGAAGCAATTAATGAGCATACGCGCCTGATTTTTGCAGAGACGATTGGAAATCCCTGTTTAGACGTAACAGATGTGGAGCGATTGGCACAGATTGCTCATGAACATAAGATTCCGTTGATCCTGGATAATACCACAGCAACGGCTTATCTTTTTCAGGGAATTAAACACGGTGCAGATATTGTGGTCAATTCTTCTTCCAAATATATCAATGGAAGTAGTAATTCCATCAGTGGTATCCTGACCTACAGCGGAAAATTCAAATGGGATCCTGAGATGTATCCGCAAATTGCAGCTTACAAAAAGTTTGGCTCACTTGCATATATCGCAAGACTGCGAAACAGTCTCTTCAGAGACACCGGAGCATGTCTGGCACCGATGAATGCTTACTTAAATCTGATCGGTATGGAAACTCTGGGATTGCGAATGGAGCGACAGTGTGATAATGCGCTGGCGCTGGCACAGTGGCTGGAGAATACTTACTCATCTATTACCGTTAATTATCCGGGATTGAAAAGCAGCAATTGGAATGAAATCGCAGAGAAGCAATTTACCAGAGGATATGGAGCAATCCTGACTCTCCGGGTGGGAAGTAAAGAAAAAGCATTTGCATTGATTGATGCACTGAAAATTCCGTATATACTTTCAAATATCGGAGATACGAAGACACTGGTGATCCATCCGGGATCAACGATCAGTCTTCACAGTTCAGAGAAAGAAAAAGAAGATGCTGGTGTTTTTGAAGACTTGATCCGTGTGAGTGTGGGAATCGAAGATATTGAAGATCTGAAAGCAGATTTCGCTCAGGCAATTGAAAAAATCTGGGAGTTATGATACATTTCGCTCAGGAGATTGAAAAAATCTAAGCGTTATGATACATTTCACTCAGACGATTGAAAAAAACTGAGAGGTATGATACAAAGGAGAGAGAAAAAATGGCACAGAAAGTAGATTATGCAGCCTTAAAAAAGGGTGGCTATATGAGACAGAAACAGAAAGGTTATGGCTCCTTGCGATTGGCAGTGATCGGCGGTAATCTGACTGCTGAAAATATCAAAGCTGTAGCAGAAGTAGCAGAAAAATACGGTCGTGGTTATGTACATATGACATCCCGTCAGGGAATAGAGATTCCGTTTATCAAAGTGGAAGAACTGGCAGAAGTTAAAGAGGCACTGGCAAAAGGCGGCGTTGGAACTGGTGTATGCGGTCCTCGTGTCCGTACTATCACGGCCTGTCAGGGATCAGAAGTCTGTCCGAGTGGATGCATCGATACTTACACACTTGCAAAAGAACTGGATGCCAGATATTTCGGACGTGAGCTTCCTCACAAATTCAAGTTCGGTGTTACCGGATGTCAGAATAACTGTCTGAAAGCAGAAGAAAATGATGTCGGGATCAAGGGCGGTATGAACATCGAATATAAAGAAGACGACTGCATTTCCTGTGGCGTATGTGTAAAAGCCTGTCGACAGGACGCACTGAAGATAGTGGACGGTAAAGTAGAACTGGACACCCAGAAGTGTAATCACTGCGGCCGCTGTGTAAAGAGCTGTCCGGTGGATGCATGGGAAGGAACTCCGGGATATATCGTATCCTTTGGAGGAACTTTTGGAAATAACATCTATAAAGGAGAAGAATTGCTTCCTCTGATCCCGGATAAGGAAACTTTGTTCCGTGTAACAGATGCAGCAATTACTTTCTTTGAGAAAAATGCAAATCCAAGCGAACGTTTCCGCAAGACCTTGCAGCGTGTGGGAGAGGAAGATTTCCGCAAACAGCTGAAAGATGCGTATGAGGGACACTGAAAGGAGAAAACGATGGCTGAATTAGATTTTGAAGTGACCGATGAGGTTGATATTACTGATAAAGTATGCCCGCTGACTTTTGTAAAGGCAAAAGTAGCAATTGAAGAACTGGAAGATGGAGAAATCCTTGCTGTCCGCATGAATGATGGAGAACCGGTGCAGAATGTACCGCGCAGCATGAAGGAAGAGGGACATAAAGTACTGAAATTAGTCGATAATGAAGATGGCACTTACACCATGTATGTAAGAAAGGTGGAAGAATAATGGCAGCACGGGTAAGCAAAGCAGATTTTGAAGAAAAAGTATTAAAAGAAGCGCTTCCGGTTCTGGTAGATTTTTATTCTGATTCCTGTGTGGTATGCAAAAAACTGGCGCCGGTTCTCGGAAATGCGGAAGATGATTATGAAGATAAGATCAAAGTCTATAAAGTAAATACAAACTTTGATGCGGAACTGGCAGAGCAATATGAAGTGCAGGCAAATCCGACGCTGATCTTTTTCCAGAATGGACAGGCGAAAGACCGGAAAACAGGAGCGCTGAAACAGGCAGAATTAAACAGCTGGATTGAAGAACAGCTTTAAGAAGATAAGCAGACATAAAGGAGAAAAGATATGGTTATCACAGTAGCAGGAGAGAAAAAAGAAGTAAAAGACGGACTGACACTGCCGGAATTGATCGAGCAGGAAAATGTAGAGACACCGGAGTATGTAACCGTTTCTATTAATGACGAATTTGTTGCAACAGAGGACAAAGAGTCTACTGTACTGAAAAAGGGAGACAATGTAGAATTCCTGTATTTCATGGGAGGTGGATGCTAAATGGCAATGACAGATGAACAGATTGAGCGTTATTCCCGCCACATTATTCTGAAAGAAGTGGGAGCAAAGGGACAGAAGAAGCTCATGAAAGGCAAAGTGCTGATCATCGGAGCCGGTGGTCTTGGTGCACCTGCAGCTATGTATCTGGCAGCAGCAGGCGTAGGAACCATTGGTATCGTGGATGCAGATGAGGTGGATCTTTCCAACCTGCAGAGACAGATTATCCACAGCACTGCAGATATCGGAAAAGCAAAAGTAAAATCAGCAAAAGAAACCATGAATGCCATGAATCCGGATGTAGAAGTAAAGACTTACCGTATGTTCGTGGATGCGTCTAATATTCGTGAACTGATCCGTGATTATGACTTTATCATTGACGGAACAGATAACTTTCCGGCGAAATTCCTGATCAATGATGCGTGCGTATTGGAGAAGAAACCATTTTCTCATGCAGGTATCATTCGTTTCAAAGGTCAGCTGATGACTTATGTACCTGGAGAAGGACCATGTTATCGCTGTGTATTCAAGAATCCGCCGCCAAAGGATGCAGTACCTACCTGTAAACAGGCTGGTGTTATCGGAGCAATGGGTGGTGTGATTGGTTCTTTACAGGCGATGGAAGCAATCAAATATCTGATCGGTGTAGGCGATCTTCTGACAGGATATCTTCTGACTTATGATGCACTGACAATGGAATTTCGCAAGATTAAACTGCCGAAGGATACTCATAACTGTGCGGTATGTGGAGATCATCCGACAATCCTGGAGCCAATCGATTACGAGCAGGAAGTCTGTGAGGAGACTGCAGGTCGTTTTGTGACAAGAGATGAACAGTAAATAGATCAAGTTCCAACCTACTACTTATCATTTTTTGTAATTGAAACAGGGGACTTACTTGACTCGGTTAAGAACCAGGCATAAACAGGAGAGAAATATGGCGATAATAAGAATGAGAGATCATCTTTATGATGAGATAGTTAATTATGCAAAAGAACATCTTCCGGAAGAAGCCTGCGGACTTCTGGCCGGTGCAGAGACCGAAGAGGGAAGAGAAATCAAAAAAGTATATTTCCTGGAAAATAAAGATCATGCCGAAGACCACTTTACTTTGGACCCAAGAGATCAGATGAATGCGATCAAAGATATGCGTGCCAATGGTCTGAAACCGCTGGGAAACTGGCATTCCCATCCGTCGTCTCCATCCCGCCCGTCCGTGGAAGATATTCGTCTTGCCTTTGACTCAAAAGCAAGTTACCTGATCCTGTCACTGATGGCAGACTATCCGGTGTTGAACAGTTTTCATATCGAAAACGGAGAATGGACGAAAGAGGATCTGAGGATTTATTCTGAGGAATATTATTTTTAAAGATTTACAGATTGGATTACAGAAGCAGAAATGTTTGAAGCGAGTTTTTTCGTGGAGAGCATTTCTGCTTTTTAATTCAAATAAATTAATAAGTTTTCTGCATTAATTGTGAAAAGTAATAGATAGGGATTGGCTTGTAGCAGGATGAGTAAGTGGTAAAGCAGGGAGTTCCAAAAAACATTAACAACGGGTCAAAAATCTATGATACAATAGAAAAAGTGAAAAACAAATGAAAAGAGAGAAAACAAAAATGACACAAAAACAAAACACATTAACAAAAACCGGAATCGTAGCACTCCTTGCATGTATTTGCTGTATCCTATGGGGTAGCGCAATTCCGCTAATTAAAACAGGCTATCGCCTGATGCAGGTAGATTCCGCAGATACTGCAAGCCAGATTGTCTTTGCGGGAGTTCGTTTTACACTGGCGGGAATCCTGGTACTGATCTTTGCATCAATCAGAGAAAAGAAAGTGATGATCCCAGATAAAGAGATTCTGAAATATGCAGTTCCAGTATGTCTGGCACAGACAGTTGGACAATATTTCTTCTTTTATATAGGTGTTGCACATACATCAGGAGTAAAAGGCGGCATTATCACTGGACTTGGAAATTTTATCGCAATTCTGATGTCCTGTCTGATCTTTCGTAATGAACGAATGACAGGCAGAAAAATAGCAGGATGCGTTCTGGGATTTGCCGGAGTTGTTGTGATCAATCTGATGGGAAATTCCTTGGACATGGGATTTAAGCTGACTGGTGAGGGATTCATTCTGATCGCGCAGTTATCTTATGGAATTTCCACAGTTCTGATCAATCTTTTTTCAAGAAAAGTGTCACCGGTAGTGTTGAGTGGAACGCAGTTTACGATGGGCGGGATCGTCCTGACTCTGATCGGAGTGGGAATGGGCGGACATCTCGGAAATATTACTGCCGGAGGTGTGGCAATTATATTTTATCTGGCAATGGTTTCTGCGGTGGCGTATACACTCTGGTCAGTACTGCTTGCATGGAATGATGTTTCGAAAGTTGCAATCTTTGGATTTGTAAATCCGTTGTGCAGTGTAATTCTGTCTGCACTGATACTTGGTGAGGTGAAACAGGCATTTAATATTGGAAGTCTGATAGCTCTGCTCCTTGTTTGTGCGGGAATTTATATCGTAAACTGTAAAGAAAATAAGAGGAAAATTTAATAATGTCACAAAAGAATCATGAAATAATAGATGGACGATTAGTACAGACGGATAAGAAATATTCCCATTTAAAACTGAAACAGAAAGAAAAAATTGCAGAATGGATGTTTCAGGAAACAAGAGATTTTTATACTAAAAAATATACATTTCCAAATGACAAACAACTGTCAGAAGTAGTAGATAAAGTATATGAAAAAATTGAACAAGCTGGAATATGGATTCCTTATGGAGAGGTCTTTAAGCATTACAAATCCAAAAGATCTAATATTAACAAGCGGGTTAAAAGATTATTTAATGAAAAAGGGGAAAACCATATAGACCAGGTTTGTTTGATGAATATGTGCATGATCTGTGACAATGCAGGAAATGTTCTGGCACTGGACAAAGTAAACGACAGCTACACCGGAACAACCTTTCCCGGCGGTCATGTGGAGAAGAATGAAATATTTAACGATTCCGTAATCCGCGAAGTCTGGGAAGAAACCGGATTAAAAATAGAAAACCCGAAGCTGCGAGGGGTATATCATTGGCATAGAAATGGCATTCATAATGTACTTTTTCTCTACAAAGCAGAGAAATTTTCCGGTGAATTAAAAAGTTCTGAAGAGGGAAAAGTATACTGGATTCCATTAGAAGAACTGAAAAAACGCGAATTGGCTACAGGGATGGAATATGTACTGGAAATTATGGAATCTGATCAGGTCAATGAATGCTATATGAAACGGGAAACGCAAGGGTATGTAGGAACGTTGTATTAACGTCGGAGAAAGTTCGGAAAAATGAATTAAATGATATTCAAAAGAAAATTATTAACATTCTTTCTATAGATGCTCGTCTACCGGCGGCAAAAATAGCAGAGGAATTATGCATTAGTAGTCGAAGTGTAGAAAAAAATATAAGAAAACTGAAAGAATATGGTATACTCGTTCGACATGGTTCGCCTAGAAATGGATATTGGGAAATTACACAGAAATATGAGTAAAATTAATACCATGGAAGGAATAAATAGAAACAATGAAACAAAAAGCAAATTACAGTTCTCAAATTTATGAATATTCATCCCGAACAAGAAACTTGACAGCAGAAACTGTCGGGGTGGTCAAAGGTGAAAAATATTTTCCTGTTTTTAATGAAAATTTGGTGTTCAAACCACTTACAAAGTCTAAGCCATTTTCTACTCCTCTGTTTGCTTATGCAGAAGTATTCTGGTCGTGGGTGATTAATGAGTATTTTGTTTCTGCTCCGCAGTATCAGCTTGCCATTTGCAAAGGCTATGAGACGGAGACTGAGAAGTATTATGATTATGGAACTGTATGTCCGATGATCTACGGAAAAGGTGAACACCTGATGAATCTCTTGGAGTTCTTTCGGAAGTATCCGGGTGACAAAGTAAACATTAATGATTATGTAAATTATTGTCAGATGTTCTATGACTATACAGAGATACTGAACGCAGATTATTTCCAGACCCATCAGGAACTGGCGGAGGAGCTGGCGATTCAGATATTGATCTCGGTTCTGAAAGGTGATCAGAATTACCATTATGAGAACATTGCATTTATATGCAATGAGGCAGGCGAAATCCTGCGGATGGCGCCGATGATCGATCATGAATTCTCCACGTATTTTATGTTCCCGGACAGTATGTCCAGGCATCTGTACTGGTTTGAGCAGTTGCAGAGATCTATTGCAGGAAATGAGGTACAGCCAGATGAGTATGCAGATTTTACGAATGAGGAAGAACGCAGACTTATGGAAAAGAGTGCTACTTGTTTGCATGGAAATCTGGTTTATATTAAGGAACATTATCCGAAAGTAACCAAGCTGTTTCTGGAAAAACTGGACAAATTGGAAGCAGACCTTAGAGAAAATAAAGAAATGTTTTACATCCAGAAGAGCCAGAACTATCCGAATCATGCAAATTCCAATGCTTACCTGGCTGGTAAAGCCAGATATAAAGACCATGATGAAGAAAAAGCTGCAATTTACGAAGCTAAGTATGGTGGAAGCGGAAAAGAGATACATTTTGATATCATAAACAGCCAGATTGTTTATGAAGTAAAGAAAACCATACAGCAGATGAAAACAATACTGATATCTTAAAAAAGTATAAAATCTGTAGTAATGCCTGCATCAATCCAGATTCTTGTGCTATAATGTTTCTCGTTTATTTAAAAAGGAAAAATTATGTTTTAAAGGAATGCGGATGTTTTTATCCGTATCACATGAATCAGGAGAGGTATATTATGCAAAAGAAAGTTCAGATCGTCAGCGATGGCTCGCTGGATCTTCCACAGGAACTTACGAGAGAAAAAGATATTGAAGTCGTTCCCTTTTATGTGTCTTTTGACAGTGAGACATATAAGAAAGAAGTAGTAGAAATCGGAATCCGGGATTTTTATCAGGAGATGGTGGATCATCCGGATGTATTTCCAAAATCATCCATGCCGTCAGTAGATGATTTTTATCATGCATTTGAGAAGAGTGCGAAAGAGAATATTCCGGTTATCTGTATTTGTATTACAAAGAAATTCAGTGGTTCTCTGCAGTCTGCAACAGTGGCAAAAGGGATAATTGAAGAGAAATATCCGCAGGCAAAGATTACAGTAATTGATTCTACAATAAATACAGTTCTTCAGGGACTTTTTGTGCTGGAAGCATGCAGACTGCGTGATATGGGAATGGATTATGAAGAAATCATTGAAAAGATTCTTCCAATCCGTGAGACCGGACGTATTCTTTTTACAGTTGGAAGTATTGACTATCTGCAGCATGGCGGAAGAATCGGAAAGCTTGCAGGAATTGCAGCAGGTGCACTTGGAATCAAACCGATGATTACACTAAAAGAAGGCGAAATCTTCAGTTCCGGTTTAGCCAGAGGACGTGTCAGATCCATGAAGAAAGTCGTAGACATGACCAGAGAATATTTGGATGAAGTTAATGCAAAACCGGGAGAATACAGTTTCTGTATTGGTTATGGATACGATTATGAAGAAGCAGTGAAGTTCCGTGAAATGCTGAAAAATCTGGTGAAAGAACGCCTTGGAATTGAAAAAATCGGAATCTATCAGATTGGAGCAACGATTGGAGTTCACACAGGCCCGTATCCGATTGGAATTGGGATTATTAAACATGCAGTTGACTAAAATTGCAATTGTATTATTGAAAATGAAACGATTAAAGAGCTTATTCTGGAAGAAATAATTCTTACCAGAATAAGCTGGATTTGAAATATAGTTTTTTATAATGTAGCACGTGTAAAAGAACGATAATGTATTAATCAATCTGTATAAACATCACCTCATGCTCTTGTAATAATTCCTGTATAATAAGAGTCTTATTTTCTGCAAGGATAGTTTCGTTTTTTCTATGAGGAATACTGCACCGTTTCAGATAGGAAATTTCGTTTAAGGTCAGTTGTAGATCTGTTCCCAGATGTCTCCATTCATCAAGGATACTGCCAGATTCTGGACCAAAAATCTGCTTACGGACATGATAGTCTCGGTTTTGTACTCCCTGAAGAGTGAGGGTGATTTCCAAAGCATCATGATTACTGAAAATCTTTTGATCATCATTCATCTCAATCGTAGATTCATCTCTTGAATAGTATTCATAATTCAATGATTTATTATTAAAAAGAATAATAGCAAAGTGATCAAGACCATTCTTTGTAACAATGTAATGACTGCCTCGTTCAACCAGATAATTGTATAATTGTTTGAAGAAAAGTAATGCATAATAAGGTGGCTTACAAAATCCGTCTGAACTGATCAGACCACATGCTCCGTTCAGAATTCGCTTTGCATCAAAATCTCCGGCAAAGATATCACTTGCATGCCAGTAACAAACATAGTCTACTTCGCCAAGTGAATCTGTCATCTGTTTTATTATAATTGCTGCTTTGGCAGCCATATCATTAAATGAATTTCTTTGTATAAAACTAAGATTCCATTCCATTACAACAATGGGACATTCAGGAAAATGGACTTCCTCCAGAACAGAATGGATATAAGCAAGATCATCAGAAAAGAAGGTATCAATATTTTGCCGTATGGCATTCATTTTTGTAGGCTGTTCTGCTTCGCGGTAAGGAAAAGAATTTATAGTTATAAAATCTGGCATATGTTTTGCATTTGTCCATTCACGGTAGAAGTTTACGATACTGTCTTTATGCAGGGAGGGACTGTAGCTGACGCCGCCTACAGGAGCATTTGGGATTATTTTTCGTACAGTTTCAAAAAAATTGTCCCACATGTCTACAAAATTTCCAGGAATACCGATTAAGGTTTGTTTATAGACATAATACCAAATCATAAACTTCCAGTTTGATACTTCTTTTAGACCGTATCTGTTGATGACATGCATAAGAATTTTTTCAACGATACTATTAAATTGTTGCGAATCAGAAAAGATACGGATAATGGATATTTCCTGAATTTCGCTTAATTTTTTCAGCATTTTCAGGATTTGATTATCGAAGACAATCAAGGGGCATATTCCGTTTTCAACAAGGAAATCTAAAATATAGTCCAAATTAACAAAATTTAACTGATCTAGCTGTTCCTGATTAATGAGACCAAATTCAGGGGAGAAAAGTTCATTAATACATCCATATTCAAAATCAAGATTACGTTTTAAAAATTGAATCTGCCGTTGAAATGTTCCAGAAAGAAGTCGGGATGCAAAACCAAGATATAGCATAGTTCCCCAGGGATTATGGATTTCCTTACCTCTGGTACAGTCAATAACAGCTGACTGAAGCCTTATTTTCTGCTCCTTGACTACAACCATCCGGGTTTTGGAACGATATTTATTCAGCATGGCGGAAATTTGAGATGGATTCTGTACATCTGGATTATCTTTTCGAATTGCCTCCTGTTGACGGTATTCACTTGGGGAAAGATTATAATTTTGTCAGAAAATTTTTCAAAAAAATATAAAAACAGTCTTTCTGTCTGGAATAAATTAGGATATGGAATGGGAGAAGCCGGATCGCAATTTATCTGGTCACTGATAAGTTCTTATCTTACATTATATTATACGGATGTAGTAGGTCTGCTTCCTGCAGGAATTTCTTTTATTATGCTCATAGCACGAATATGGGATGCAGTCAATGATCCTATGTTTGGTGCAATTGCAGAGAATACAAATAGTAAAATGGGACGTTATCGACAGTATATTTTATTTGGTGCTCCAATTTTGGCAGTTTTGAACTGTCTGACATTTTTGAATCTTGATTTGTCTTCAACAGGGAAAATATTATGGTGTGCGATTACTTATATTGGTTGTGGAATGGCATATACAGCAGTAAATATTTCGGTGGGCTGCTTGGCTAATTCGATGACTGCAGATAATCGGCAGAGAGTTTCACTAAATGCATTTCGCGGTATTATGGGAGGAATTGTACAAATCTTGATGGGTGCAGTTACTATGCCGATGATCATGAAATTTGGTCAGGGTTCTACTTCTGATGGAAGAGGATATTTTCTGACGGCAGTTATTTTTTCAATACTTTCTATTCCGTGTTTTTTAATTTGTGTGGCCTTTACAAAAGAGAACATTGGAAATAAACGTTATCAGAAACGTGATAGCACAACACTTGCGCTGTTTCGTTCTTTTCAATATACTTTTTCCGACAGAAATGCATTGCTTTTGATTCTTGCGGAATTGACATTTCTTACAGGAATTTTTGGAAGACTGGGTATCATGGCTTATTATTTTATCTATATTTTGAATCAGCCTAAAATGATAGCAGTTTTTGCAACAGCAATGTCAGCAGGAATGATGATTGTAAATTTTTATGCACCATTTCTTCTGAACAGGATAAATAAAAAGACAGTAGGAGCTATATCTTCTCTGCTTCAGGCATTGTGTTGTGTCCTTTTCTTCTTTATGGGACAGATGCGAATGAGCTTTGTTATTGTTGCGCTTGGATTTGCATATGGAGCAACTAACCTTGGAGGAATTGTATCTTATACATTAGGCGCGGAGATTATTGATGATAACTGGCTGCGATGTGGGATACGCTCAGACGGGGTGATTTATAGCTGTATTTCTTTTTCTACAAAACTTGGAAATGCAATTGGGGGTGCTGTAGGAATTCTTGCAATTGGGCTAGTAGGTTTTAAAGCAAATACGCAGATGTCCACTGCAACATTGACAAAAATGAATGCAGTTATTAATTTTGGACCTGCAATCATGTTTTTGATGGCGGCGGTTTTATTCGCACTGAATGGAATGACAAACGAGCTTGGACGAGAAAATGAGGAGAAATTAAAAGAAAAAATGGTAGAATAAACAGGATGGTGAATCATGTCGAAAAGTGCTATAATTTTATCAGCGTCTGTCAACAGACAAATCGGAGAAAAATGAAGTGACAGATAAAAGGAGGTAACGCATTATGCCGTGTACAACAATATTAGTTGGTAAAAAAGCATCCTATGATGGTTCTACAATGATCGCAAGAAATGATGATTCCGGTTCTGGACATTTTACAGCTAAGAAATTCGTGGTGACTCACTCGGAGGAGCAGCTGCGTAAATATAAATCAGAGATTTCCCATGTGGAGATCGAACTGCCAGACAATCCAATGAGATATACATCCATGCCGAATGCTCTGAAAGGAGAAGGTGTGTGGGCTGCAAGTGGTGTGAATGAAGCCAATGTCGGAATGACTGCCACAGAAACTATCACTTCCAATCCGCGTGTTCTCGGTGCAGATCCGTTGGTTGTTTATCAGCCTGCAGAGGACGGGAAAGAAGAAATCGCAGGCGGTATCGGAGAAGAGGATATTGTTTATATTGTTCTGCCTTATATCCACAGTGCAAGAGAGGGCGTGAAACGTCTCGGAAGCCTGCTGGAGAAATATGGAACTTATGAGATGAACGGAATTGCTTTTCAGGATAAGGATGAGATCTGGTGGCTGGAGACGATCGGAGGACATCACTGGATGGCGCGCAGAGTTCCTGACAATATGTATGTGGTAATGCCGAACCAGCTGGGAATTGATTCCTTTGATCTGGAAGATGCTCTCGGAGAGCAGAAAGAGTACATGTGCTCTGCAGACCTGAAAGAATTTATTGAAAAATATCATCTGGATCTTTCTATGGATGGTGTGCTCAACCCACGTGATGCTTTTGGCAGCCATGATGATGCAGATCATGTATACAATACACCGCGTGCATGGTTTATGGAACGTTATCTGAATCCGCACACAAAGAAATGGGACGGTCCGGATGCAGACTTTACTCCGGCTTCTGATGATATTCCTTGGTGCATGGTGCCGGAGAAGAAGATTACAGTGGAAGATGTGAAATATATTCTGTCTGCACATTTCCAGGGAACTCCATATGACCCATATGTTGCATATGGGGATAAATCCATGAAAGGTGCGTTCCGCTCCATTGGTATTAACAGAAATGATTTCTTGTCTGTGATCCAGATGCGCACGAATCAGCCGGAAGATACAGGTATTCTGGAGTGGGTGGCTTTTGCATCCAACGCATTTAATGTGCTGGTTCCGTTCTACGCAGGAGTTACTAAAACACCGGAATATCTCGCCAATACAACTGCAGAGGTTTCTACAGATAACTTCTACTGGTCAAGTCGAATGATCGCGGCTATGGCAGATGCTTCTTACAGAAGTTCTGTGTTCCATATTGAACGTTATCAGGAACATGTAATGGCAAAAGGTCATGAGCTGATCAATACATATGATGCATTGCTTGCGAAAGAGTCCGATGCACAAAAGAGAATGGAACTGAAAGAAGAAGCAAATGAGAAGATTGCAGAGATGGTGAAGAAAGCAGCTGCAGATACTTTAAATAAAGTACTGTTTGAACTGAGCAGCCAGATGAAGAATGCGTATTCACGGTCTGATGCCTGAAAACAGGATGTATAAGCTGGGGTAATTATTCAGCAGTCTATTATTTTGCGAAGGCATCGAACGGTATTACGAACAGTATAAACAGTATAATATATAAAGGTCGGATAAAAAAATTATTTGATAAAGATAGAAAGGAACTTAACTCATGTACTATGTACCAGACGGCACCAAAGAGTGCGGATATTATGAATGTAAGAAATGCGGCAACCGTTTTCTCTCCATGCAGACAATGAAGAGAATCCCATGTCCGGACTGCGAAGCAGAAATTGATTATGAGATCGGCCCTGATGAATCCCTGGAGGATGTATTGGATACAGCAGAACTGATCGAGAAGATTGAAGGTGAAGAAGAAGTGGAAAAGATGGATGCACTTCTGAGTCTTGCAGTAACCGGTGGAGATTATAACTGGATCTGACCCAAGTAAAAAAGTCCCATGAATGTATTATGGTAAGAAGTAATATATTCGTGGGACTTTTGACTTTCAATACCTTTTTTGTATGTTCTGATTTTAAGCTTTTTTGCTATCAATTTGGTCATAAGTTTTTACTGATAATATTTGAACAATGAATAATAGAATCGTATAATAAAATTATATATGCAAATTTGCTGTCCGGATTTTGCGGCAGATTATGAAAATATGTAAGAATGGCAGATAAAACCGCAGTACAGGATTGTGGCAATTACATTATTTTCTGGAATTGCTATGGATTTGAAAGTACATATATCACGCACACTTGAATAATCACAATAAGCAGAGGAGAACACAATTATGAAAAAGAAAGTATTAATGAGTGTACTGGCACTTTCCGTGTTTGCAGCAGCTATGACAGGCTGTGGAAGTTCAGACAAAAAAGGCGTAAAGCTTGATCCTGACAACCCGGTTTCACTGACTGTATGGCATTATTATAATGGAATGCAGCAGGCAGCTTTTGATGCTCTGACTGAAGATTTCAATGCCACAGTTGGTAAGGAACAGGGAATTTATGTGAAGGGTTACAGTCAGGGATCTGTTTCAGATCTGGAGAAGGCGATCACAGATTCTGCAGACGGAGTTGTTGGTGCGGAAAAAATGCCGGATATTTTTTCCTCTTATGCAGATACCGCTTATTCAATTCAGAAGAAAGTCGGACTTGCAGATCTGACTCAGTATTTCACAGAGGATGAACTTTCTAAATATGTAGATTCTTATATCGATGAAGGATATTTCAACAATGATGGTGCACTCTATCTCTTCCCTGTAGCCAAATCTACAGAGATCATGATGATCAATAAGACTGACTGGGAGCCTTTCGCAGAGGAAACAGGTGTGACAGTGGATGATCTGAATACGATTGAAGGTGTTGTAGAAGTTGCGCAGAAATATTACGAGTGGACTGATGAACAGACCCCGGATGTGCCGGATGATGGAAAGGCATTCTACGGAAGAGACTCTATGGCTAACTATTTCATTCTGGGTATGAAGCAGATGGGAACAGACATCTTTGAGGTAAAAGACGGAAAAGTAACGTTTAATACAGATAAAGAACAGATCCGCCGTTTATGGGATAATTATTATGTTCCATACATGAAAGGCTATTTTGCATCCATGGGTAAATTCAGATCAGATGATGTAAAGACAGGAGATATCCTTGCTTATACAGGATCTACTGCATCTGCAATGTACTTCCCGGATAATATAGAAGGAGACGACTCTTCTTATCCGGTAGATTTTATTGTCTGTGATGTTCCGATCATGGAGGGCGGTGATAATTATAAGGTTCAGCAGGGTGCAGATATGGCTGTCACCAAATCAGATGAGAAGCATGAATATGCTTCCTGTGTTTTCCTGAAATGGCTTACACAGAAAGAACAGAATCTTCAGTTTGTATGTGAATCTGCATATCTTCCGGTACTTAAAGAAGCCAATACAGTTGAGGCTCTGGATAAAGTAATTAAAGATAATTCCATTGATATCAATGATAAAGCTTATGAGTGTCTGAAAACAACAATGGAGAGTTTTGACAATACGAAGTTCTATACACCGTCCTGTTTTGATAACAGTTACAATGCAAGACAGGTACTGGAATACAATCTTTCTGATAAGGTAAAAGCTGACAAGGAAGCTGTTGAACAGGAAGTAGCATCAGGCACTTCACGTGAAGAAGCAGTGGCACCATATATCACGGACGAAGCATTTGATGAATGGTATGACAGCTTCTGCCAGGCATTAAATGACTCTGCTGTGGAGTAGAAGTCTTTGACTATCTATATGAGGGATAACCGGTTTTTACCGACGGGAAGCAGGCTTCCGCATTATTCGTGAGATGCGGAGCAAGAGCGCAGAGGATGGACAGATTGCACTGGACATGATGAAAGCATCTGCACCGGGGTATTATGATATGATCCTTATGGACATTATGATGCCGAATATGAACAGACTGGAAGCAACCAGATAGATCAGAAAGCTTTCACGTCCAGACAGCAAAACCATACCGATCGTTGCCATGACAGCAAACGCATTTGCAGAAGAGCAGAGACAGTCTGTGGCAAGCGGAATGAATGCTCATCTGTCGAAACCGCTGAGTATGGAGAAACTTCAGGAAACATTGAAGGAGTTTCTATAATGTGATCAGCATAAATTCGCGCCATATGTCTTGGGTTTCTGCGATTTTGTTCACAAGAAGCACTTTGTGATATGTTACAAGCGAACAATAACAAACTTGCCGGGTATGTTTGAATATTTTTAATGTTAGAATATTTTGGAATAAGACCTTGCAAGATTATGCAAAATAATGTAAAATTATAGAGTCAAAGTACATAAATATTAATGTATGATTTTTTATAACTTAGGATATTTTAGCGTAGTAGAAATCGTGAGGTTACAGGGTCTAAATTGTAGAAATCTCTGACAGGAAACGAGAGTAATACATCTGGCCGGTTATTTTAAGAGACATTAGAAGAATAAACAGATCATCAATGAATTTTAAGCGTCTCCGGCGTAGATATCCGGAGATGTTTTTGTTTATAACAGCTCTATTGCTGTAGGTCTGAAGGGAGTAGAAGCGAAGTATGAGAAAAGATTCTGACAATGTAAGACTGTTAGAGCCTGGAGAAGCACCGGCAAAAAGAAAAATTCTGGTTGTAGAGGATAATGAACTGAACCGCGAGATTCTTTCTTCTTTTCTGGAAGAGAAATTTGATGTTATTCTTGCAGAGAATGGAGAAGAAGGACTTAAGATCCTTGGTGAGCACTACAGGGAATTATCAGTAGTACTGCTTGATATTTGCATGCCTGTATGTGATGGTTTTGAATTTCTCAGAAGGAGAAATACAGATAAATTACTGTTAACCATACCGGTTATCGTTATGACAGGAAGTAATTCCAAAGATGCGGAGATTCAGTGTCTTGATCTGGGTGCGGTTGATTTTATTCCGAAACCTTATAATTTTAAGATAGTGATGGGCAGGATCAACAGTGTAATTAAGCTGCGTGAGTCTGTTCTGACACTTACAGCAGTAGAACATGATGAACTTACAGGAATTTATACCAGACAGGCATTCTTTTATCATGCAAAAACTCTTCTGAAAGCTAAGGCAGAGGAGAGGTTTCATCTGATAGTTGCTGATATCAGAGATTTTAAACTGATCAACAGCAGCTATGGGGATAAAATTGGAGATGAAGTTTTATGTTATCTGGCAAAGACTTATACAAAAATGTTCAGAGATGGTCTGGTATCCAGATACGGAAGTGATCAGTTTGTATGTATGACCTATGGTGACTGGGATTTATCTCTGGAAACAATGAAGAAGCTGACAGAGGAAATTGCAGAGAATGCTCCGATCCCGAATCTGATGATCAAATATGGTGTTTATGAAGATGTTGATACATCTCTTCCAATTTCCGTAATCTGTGACAGAGGCTTTATGGCGATCAGAAGTATCCGCGATAATTATGAACACAGCATTGCTTACTATACAGAAGAGATGAATCAGAAGCAGATGCAGGACCGTGCTTTGGAGAATCGGTTTGAATCTGCGATCAGCAATAAAGAATTTGTGGCATATTTCCAACCAAAATATGATGTGAAAACAGAAAAAATCGTAGGAGCAGAATCATTGGTGCGTTGGATTAATTCGGATGGTTCCATGGTAATGCCGGGAGATTTTATTCCATTGTATGAAAGAGACGGACTGATCGTAAGGCTGGATGAATATATATTCAGATATGTTTGTGAATTCCAGCGTGAACTGATGGAGAAAGGGCAGGAACTTCTCCCAATTTCAGTAAATCTGTCACGTGCAAGTATCCACCATATAGGTGTTGTGGACCGTTACGTAGAAATTGTAAAGGAGACAGGAATTCCGTTTTCCTGTGTGTCGATTGAACTGACAGAAACATCTACATTGAATAATGTAAAGATCAGAAATTTTACAGAGAGGCTGGTAAATGCAGGATTTGCATTACATATGGATGATTTTGGATCTGGTTATTCTTCGCTGATCACATTAAGTGAATTGCCATTTAATACTCTGAAGATTGATAAGAGTCTGATTGACTGTATTGGTCAGCAGAAAGGAAGGATGGTTGTGCGGCAGGTTATTACCCTTGCTCATGGACTGGGAATGAATGTGATCGCAGAAGGTGTGGAGACTGCAGAACAGGTGGAACTTCTGCGGGAGATGGAATGTGATGATATTCAGGGATTCTATTATTCCAGACCATTGCCGAGAGAGGAATTTATAAAAAAACTTGGTTAAATCAAGTGAGTTTTTAGTTTCAATTAGGAAAAGAAAAAAATAATAGACAGAGAAACAACATATATAAATATTAGCAATCTAAAAAATCATTGTGCAGAATACCAGAAAAGATATCTGTCTGGGAATTTGTACAATGATTTTTTGTGTTATAAAAAAAACGGGAAATCATGATCGGATATGATTTCCCGGGTCTGACTTGCTGGAATTAGATATTTAACAGATCACTGTAAACTTTCAGTGCGCCGTCAGTTTCGTGTGCAAGAACACGTTTTGCAAGGACTTTACCAAGCTGTACGCCTTCCTGGTCGAAGCTGTTGAGGTTCCAGATGAAGCCCTGGAACATGATCTTGTTCTCGAAGTGTGCGAGTAATGCACCGAGAGCTGCAGGTGTAAGTTCTTCGCCTACGATGATACTGGAAGGACGTCCGCCATTGAAGTTCTTGTTCAGGTTCTCATCTTCTTTACCGCATGCAAATGCTACGATCTGAGCAGCAACGTTCGCGCAGAGTTTCTGCTGGCTTGTGCTGTTCTCGATATCTACGTCTACACCAAGCTGGC